>Ga0181612_120493_pt1 | contig 12766 bp, 4 predicted proteins | sample HoacroProtozoa21_FD_119630 | JGI IMG/M metagenome (GOLD analysis project Ga0181612, IMG submission 119630) | Hoatzin crop microbial communities from Cojedes, Venezuel. Combined Assembly of Gp0051906, Gp0051904, Gp0051908 | reverse complement strand
TTTTTTTTTTTTTTTTAACCATTCCTGTGGGTTATAAAATAAATATGGAGGATTAAATATGGAGGATTAAAGGTTTGAAGAAATCTCTAGCCTGCAAAATCTTTAAGAGCATTTGCCACCTAGCAACAGCCAGGAGCATGTGTCTCCTTCGAACAGTTTGCAATTGTGTGATTCATAAGAAACCTCCGCAGTGTTTATAACTGCAATTGTAACTTACGTAGGAAGGGAAAATGCAGCAAAAGGCTCCAGTTACATCAGTGACAAAAGGATTTCATTACCATAAGAAGTCCCCTAACAGGGTGACAAATAATCAAGATTGAAAAGAATGTGTGAGACCAGCAGAAAGGGAAACAATGCTGTTCCTATTATAGCCATGGCCTTTACAATAAATGATATGTCAGCTTTTTCATTTTGAATTGTGCTGAATGACTTGGTGATTTTAATTCATCAGAAAATGAATACTTAGATTAGAAGCTATTTTCTTTTCAAATTTGCATTTGCTAGCTTAGTGATGCAATAAATATCACATTCCTTGAAAAGTTTGAATTATCTGTGTATTATTTTTAAATATACCATTTCTAGATGTTAACGATTCAAAAATATTCACAGATAATTCTGTTAGTTTGCACAGATATGTGAGGAAAGTATGGGAATTATGTGAGAGGAAGGGTAATTGCAACATGCATGAGCTGGCTGGCTATCAAAATCCCATTGGTCTGCATTTTGTGATGCTAATGAGATAGTAGAAAAAAATTACACAGATGCTAATACACATGGGTTCTATTTAGATTGCTCTCGTGCGTAAGTCTTTGCAACATCTAAGAGTATATTTCACTGGATATCGGTTATCCCAGTTGCTCTGTTTTCCTCCTATTTTTTTTTTACCTCCTTAGAGGAAAGAAACTGAGGCTATCCAAGGGCACTGTGTCTTTCATACCTGCTAGACCTCTGAACTGTTGGCACTTGTTAGGGAATTTTACCCATGTGACATCGTTAAATTACCCTGGATCTGTTCTAAAAAAGATGGCTTCTAAGCTCCTGGTCATAGCATTGCTTAAAATTCCCTATTAACAGGGTACTAAAAAAGACTTTGTTTCAATATGTGTTCTTTTTAAAATATGGGTCCAAGTTTCTCAGTTAACAAACCAACTTAAACCCAACAAAGACGTAACTAATATGCATTACCAACAAAGTACTTTTAATGCTAAAATATAGAGGGTGTATTGTTGCTAAATTAGACTGCTGTACTGTTTGGAGAAATCATTAGCCTAACCCCTTACAGGCAGCTGGTAGGATTCAATTCTGTTTCTGGCAGCAGGAGAGTACATGCTGGAGTATCAGAACTGGAGCAGAAAATTGGAAGTGCAGCTGAAATGGAAAGGGAAGCAGCAAGCTATTGCCAAGGGAACACAAGGATTTTTGTAATAAGTACATTCAGTAAGTTTATACTAAATATAAAAAGTTTCAGAAAACATAATGTAAATAAACGAAAATTTAGAAACCTCTCTTTTTCAGTCATGTTCAAAGTACCAGAAGTATTTCTTAGAACTTGACACTTGTACTGAGTTGCCAGTGCAATGTCAACCATTTTTTGGAAGTACCATAATGTAGACAGGCCTTAATAGGTGAAAGTTTTGAAAGCAAAATGGGGTGTTGGAATGTAAGGAGCACACTGACAGATTTTTTTTTTCCTGTACTCACTAACAGTAGTCCTTACTTGGAAATGCTTCCATTGATGTAAATTGATGTGGTGCCAAATGAGGACTGCACATTTAGGCATGCTCAGCACACTGTACATGTTCCTTTAATGGGAACAAGTTTGCAAATTGCAGGTGTAAGCCAATTCAAAGTTCAAGCTTTCTTGTTTCACAGTTAGTCTCTTCTAGCAATTGATCAGAATGCAAAATCTAATTGCGTGTTTTGGGTAAGGAGAGAATAATTTACCAATAAAATGTTTCTTTGCTCCTGTTTATAAAGAATGGCAAAAGTCCTGCTTCTCTGAAGACAAGACAAACCAATCCATAAGAGACACTTTGTGTTTTCAGAGTTTTGGGCTTGTCACCTATTTAGCCCACAGCTAGCTTCAGGATTCTCATTTAGTGTCTAAATCTATATATGTACCCATTTTGATTTCTTACAATACTACGTGTCCTAACAGAGCGGCATAATATATATTTTGAAATTTAAAATATCACAGACCAATATATATGGATGAATTGCTCCCTACTCTACCTGTCATGCTCAAATACTGACATGCTTTGGGTAGCGAATCTTGGCCCTTTCAGCAGGAACTGTGTAACAACTGTATTTTGTCTACTCTCTGTCCTTCTCACAAGTGATGATCAAGGTTCTGAGGGAATACAGCAAATGATAATATTCTTTTAGCTCTAGCAGAGCTTCTCCTTGACTTTGAAAGGCAGCTGATTAGGATTCATAATTTTTAAAAAAATGAGCACAGCAGAGACAAGACGGAAAATGAAGATCCACACAGATCAGTGTAGCCTGCTGTCCAGGTCACACATGTAGCCTACGGAACCTGACTAAAATCCCTGCTTAGCCAGCTTTAGACTATGGTCTTGAAACTAAATTCCCACTTCCCATGTGCGTGCTCAGCTGTGGGTGGTTCAGGGTGGTGTCTTCTTTTGAAGAAATCTCAGACAGGATTTTTCTTCATCCTGATACAAACCAGAAACTGCTGTGTTCCCCACGATTAATTCTCACCTAAATCTGGAAATAATTAATAGATTAAATAGGAAATTTTCAGTCTTGACATTTTACTAATGTACTGATGATTTACTGCCCTGGGGCTACTACTACTGGCTCTGAAAAGTGTGGCCTGGAGCAGCTCATATTAAAGTTTAGCAATGTTAACCTTTCATACCAAACAAATGGTGCTAGAGTCCACATAAGGATTTAAGCACAAATATTTCTTTCTTCACTCCTAATGTTCTTTTCCATATTTGAAGATGCTTTAAGACATTTTCCCCCAACACCTTCTTAATAGAAACTGAATGAATGCTTTTCACTTGTAAGTCATGCATTATTTTGGGTCTTCCTCTTAAAACTTTCTTAAAAAAATGTCGTATCTGTGATAAGAGTTTCAGAGAAAGTTCACCATTCCAAGGACGCCTTACAGAAGGCATAAGCACCTATCTTCAGACGGGGATGTAGATAGGCTGATCCCAATAGACTTAATGTGCATGATTAAATTGTACTCTAGCCATGCAGTTTGTATTCGACTGTTACTTTTATATCACATACCACTACTCCTTTCCAGTTAACATTCTCCTCGTTTACATCTTGAGTTTGTTATCCCATAGGAGATTTTTTTTCTCAGCTTTTGCAGAGCAAAATGCTTATGTGATTGGAATCACCAGTCTGTCATATTCCTTATTTTAATACAGCAAACCTGCTTCTAGCTATACTTGGTTGCAAGTCTCTAGCAAAGAAGAATAAAACTCAACAAATTGTTTTGGTACCTTACACTTCTCCCATTAGGATCCACTGAACGGAGTTCCGTGGTGGGAGTCACAACCCTTCAGACATTGGCCTGAAACTGTTCCCATGTAAGTTAGCTGTCATATCTGGAGTCCTCTGGGTCAGGCACAGGCCAATAAAAAGCACTTTTGTGAGTCCCCGCTTCTTATAGCCCACCTTCTCGTAAGCTCAATCTCTGTTCTTCAGAGACTGCTGTATTCTGGCTTCCTACCACCTGAAAACTTTCCTTCCTTATTAAGGTATCCTCTGCTCAGCACTATGGATGCTCTCGGTTTTCAGCAGGGTAGTGTGGGAGGATTGCTGGAAGGAATTAGGTGCAGAGAGCATGCACCTACTGAACCTTACAATATTTATAGTCATTGTGACTCTGATTTTGTCCTGTGCTTCTAGGGCTGACAATGAGAGACATTTCATCCTTATTTACTCAGCTTTTTATACATTTACTTTGTTTCTAATGAGATGGATGAAAAATAAATTGAGGGAGGGGAGAGGAAACCCTTCCCCGCTGTCTGCTGATTATGTGACGCACCCGCTCACCCTGAACAGTGCTGATCATCAAGTACCCCAGTAGGTCCCCAATAGGGACTGACTTCACCTTCCGACGATGAATGTCAGGTATGCCTCTCCTTTTCAGAGACACAGACTCTTCTGATCAAAAATCAATTACAACCTCCAACAGAGGGGAAGTAGATTTGCTCCAAGAAGGGAGATGATACCTTCCTCTTGTCCTGTCTTGGGAGTTTTGCTTCAGAAGAATTGGTCACAGATTTTTCTGTGGGGTTTTTTTTTCAGAGAGTTTTTCCTTGGATCCTAAGAATGCACCGAAAGCTTCTCCAACCATAGTTAGCGTTCCCTTTTCTGGATGAATTGTGTGAGGCTGCTGGGAGAACTGATGTATTCAATTCTCTGTCCTTTACTTTCCATAGATCTCAACCCTGGAGAGCATCCTAGGTCAGAAGAAGTAGCGAATGGTATTATCATCCCACAGGATCTCATACTACTCCAAGAAAGAAAGGATACGCATGGTTTAGCTGAGTGGATGTTTTAACAATTTTTAGTTGAGACATTTTGCTGTTGACACTTTTGTCCTTTTCCAATGGATGATAGACAAAATTTTGAAACTGTTAATTGAAGGGAAAGAGAAGAGTTTGTTAGGTGGGAAAGTAAGGCTTTATTAAGTTCAGCCTTGGTAGAAGACAATACAAGGAACTATGATCAAGGATAAAAAGGCTAAATGTAGCCCATTCCTTTCAATTTTTTATCTGAGGTCAAAGCCTTGTTGTTAATAGCTGCCTTTCTTTGTGCTAAGTAATGCAGTTTGGGTCATATGCTTCCATATCAAAAAATACCAGTATGCTCCAACATGGACATTCAAACTCTACATACTTTTCCAGCCATGAAGTTGTTAAGCACTAACCAGTTCATTGCAACCATTCAGCCAACTTTAATCTTATTTTGTGGAAGAGTTCAGTATTTTCAGAGGGACATTTCACATCTAAGCGTGTTGGCAAGCAGAGACAGCTGAGCCTCCTCTGTTCCACAGCACTAAAGCACAGAGGACAGGCAAGGCAGGCAGACTAAGCAGGTTTAATAGACGAAGCTTTCTCTTTAGAGCAATTTCTCTAGTATATTTTCCTAAGCTATAAGTTGAATATACATGGAACTTGTTGCTCCAGTATAATGCAGAGCAAGTAAACTTCAGCTATCACCATCTCTGACGCAGGGCTTAAATACCTGGAGAAAGCTGTGAATCACTCAATCTGAGATTCAAACAGGAATCTGCAATCCTATAACAAAGTGAGTTCCCAGATACTTTATGAGTATGAATCTTAGCATTTATAAGTATGTAACACATCTTATTTCAACACAATAAAGAGATACTGGATTAAGTTACAGTATCTAGTACTAAGTCACAAAGCTGGTAGTTTCTGAAAATGGCTATGTATCTGAAAGACTCAGGAACGATGTATCAGTCGTGGTAAGGAAAACCTGAACTAGCAGTTGCACAAAATTTGAAGTGTCTTTGTGCAGCAGCATCTACTCAATAGCAGTAATATGGCCCAGACACCTGTGATGTCTTACAGGAGACTATAAAGAGCATTGTTGTTGTTTGCTGGCAGTCTGTCATATAATTTATAACAGCGTGATGCACTGAATATCACTTCTTTCAAATTTTTTTCCAGTGTAGGCTTTACTGGAAAATGTTAGTTTTCTTTAATTTCCTATACTCTGCTCTTTACTATTTGAAAGCTAACATAACTGGTTATAGATTCCCTGACAATTTATTTTACTTGGTTGAATACAGAGCTTTTATCAGATTTCTGTAGTGTATATTTTCCAAAGTAAATTCAGAATTACTTTTAACAAATATTTCATAGTGAGACCGAAATTAATTTTATGCAAACATATCACAGATGGTACCAGTCAAATGAATGAAGAAAATAATGCATAAAATTGATGCAACAAATTAATTTAAATATTTATGGATAAAAAAAGTATCCAGTAGTCTTTTTAACAGATTTTGTATCCTCTCATTAAAAAATGCCAATCCAACAACATTTTCTGGCTAGGAATTGATGTTCTCAAAGAAACATGTCTTTGCATCCTGAAGTATAGCCCTGCAGCTCCTAAGCTTGCCTTCCATATTAATTTCTCCTAAATGTATTTGTAAAAACCCCTTAACTTATTTTCTTTCATCAACTAATGCGTCTAACCTGTATTTTGTCTCTGTGATAATTTTCTGTGTCATTTATCTCAAGGGAATTTGAATGATTCAAACAAGTACACTCTATTTTGTCATCATTTTAATGATATTGTTTAGCTAATTCCTTTATTATTTACAATAGTTTTATGGATCCTGTCATCCATGCAGTCTGCAATAACCAAAAGCCTGCTGATGAAATCTCTGTGCTTAGGTTAGTTCTCTGATGTTTGTCATGTTTTCCATGAAATGAAATTTACCCAGCACAACTGAAATATTAGCTGGTGCAAAAAGATTGCTGGAGGACCTGTGCCTGCAGCGCCTCCATCCCCTGCCATTGCTCAGACAATCAGGTGAGCAGCACATCCATCACTTTCGTCAGATGAGTGGTGCTGCTGACTTCTGAAGCGAGGGACCTGGAGGAACCTCACCTGCAAGCAGCTGTTTACACCCACAGTGTTGGGCTGATTCCCACCCCCACTCTCTTCCAGGCACAGCTTGTGACTTCCAGCTCGCTTTGTAATAAAAACATTTCTCAAGTTCTAAATATTTCTGTCTGACGTTAATTCTGTTTATCAACAGGTGTTCGCTTATAGTTGTCAAGTTGCAAAAGACACTTATTTATCCACTGTAAGAATATTGAGGTAGTTTTTGTATATTTTGAATATGTAAAACTCATGAGTACTTGCAATCGATGCTACATTCTATAATTTCCAGTTAAACTCTGCTTGATAGCATTTTGGTCTTTACACATTTCAGCTCTCCAGTTACCTTTCATGTCCTGATTCTGACAAAGTGCGCCTTTTTTTTTTTTTTAATTCTAATGTAAGAAAAACATATAGCTTTCAGTTTTAGCTAGAATTGTTGTTAACCAAAGTTTGCCATTCCTTTCAAATGGATTTCTCAGGCTGCAGTGTGGCCTGTGCAGTTAAAAATGTGGCAATAAAACAAATAGTCTTATAAATTCATGTACAAGATGTTCCAAGAATGCAGTCAGAAAAGAAGGAGACAAAGAGCACTGGTGAAGGATAAAACACTGTGCAGACTCATTTGCAGTTCTACAGTGAACGCGTTTATGTGGTTGGTGCCTTTCCTTTCCCCTCCTTCTCAAAAGCAAGAGACTTCCAGGAGAGACTGAACTTTAAATTCGTTTTGGCATTTCTTACAGGGAGGAATTTACCAGGAGCTACAGCAAAAAGAGCTAGTGATTTAGGACTAACTTCAACATATTTGCTTTTCCTTTAACTCCTCAAAGGCAAGACTTTTATTTTACAACATATCCAGATCTTTTTTTCTTTCTGTAGTTTGCAGACTGAGTTAGGGGAACATAAAGAGTTCCATTTACTTTGACATCCACAGGAGATCTGTAGCTATGTCAGGAACAGATGCCTAGGTTCTTCCGTTCCCTGCTCTAACCATGAGAATCACTGTGTGGTTTTGCTGATACATATGTGATAGCTCATGGTTTTTGCACTGACAGCATTCTGAATAGTTAGGAAGCTGGCCAAGTAGAAGCTGAGTCATTGGTGGATTATATTTTTAACCGGTGCCATAATCTCGCCATCCACTCTACCCAGCATCAGTCTGGCTGTGTATTTCTCCTGCAGCCCATCCATTTGCTTCTACTCTGTTCTTGCCAGAGAGGGTTTCTAAGCTGCTCTGCAGTAGGCTCCACTACTTATGCAAATCTCTGAATATATTATAATATACTGCTTAAGAGAAGCTAGCAACCTAAAAGCTCCATGAGAGGCAGTTAGGCATCATTTATATCTAGAATATAATTCTGATTATAGCAGCAAAATATGCCAAGCATTATATGCACACAAAGATAGTGCATGTATAGTAGATGGCTCCTTAGTAGGCATATTTATTATAGTAAAGCCTGAGGATGCTTCAGGCTTACTTTCACACTGGCTATTATTTCCATTAATGCAGTGAGAAACCATAGGAGTCAAAAAATTGGAGAAGTTATCAGTTCCAAGACATTTAATAAGGTTTCATAATTACAGAACAGAAGGATCACTGCAGAGACAGATAACGGCAAGGGAAGAAGCACAGAGGCTGAGATTTTCAGTTGTCAAGCAAATTGGAAAGTTGACTAATACAACAGTAACACTTTGTTGTAACACAGTGCTAAATGGAAAAACACCCTTCAAAGACTGGTATTGTTGAATCTCAGGGAGAACCGCTCCAGTCCTTGCATAATACAATGAAGAAGCGTTACCACCCTAAACCAAGGGAAACCCAAGGCAGATACTTTTAACAAAAGGATTTAACCGTTTCTCTCTAAAAAAAACCAAACAAACCAAACAAACAAAAAAACCACCCGGAACATTGGCTTTCCACCAAGCAATTCAACCTATATAAAGGAGAAGCATAGCTATGGGAACTCTGACTCACAGTGTCAGGCATCCTCCTTGTCGCAGAGGGGAAACAGTTTGCACCACCCTTTTTCCTGGCACAGCCAGTTTCCTCCTCTCCTGTTCCGGGATGCAGCCCAGCCCACTGACCCACAAGGCCACAGTGCTTTACGTGCTCTGCCCACCTCAAGAAGAGGATAAATCTGTCTGCCAAGAGCTCCTTGCGGTCTCATGCAGGACAGAAGGCAGTCCTTACTCTTCTGTGCAGGCATTCAAAAGGGCTCACAAAAGGGCTTCAAATATTTGTGCAAATGTTGACAATCTGAGTCATGTTTCTAACTTCATGAAATAAATCAAAATGTTACTAATATGACTAATACTTAGTGAATTTACTGTTACTTTTTGGCACATCTTGAGCAATTTCAATATGGTGAGAACTTCTATTGTTCAGTTTATCTCAAATATACTCTGTTAAGGGTGCCAGAAGAGGTGTACCTATGACTTCGATGCACCAAACGTGGTTGCTGTCTGAGTGTGTGGACAAGGTTTTATGCTGGCCCTCCCAAACTTGACCTTCAGTTCTGGTTTACTGGTCTTCTCTCCTACCCACTTATGGAAAAAAATAAATTGAAGGGTACGCTCTCAGTTCTGCTGCAATCAATTTTTAAGGTCAAGCAAAGCATCATGAGTTCAGCTACTGGTCCTTTATGGCATAAACTTCACTGTCAGCCAGCCTTCCAAGTCATGCATACTATATCCAGGTCTGTAGCAGATCTCTTCATCTGGTGCCTAGTTCTGTAAATTCTGGGAGTTGGACTCGATGATCCTTATGGGTCCCTTTTGACTCGAGATACTCTATGATTCTAAGTAGGACCTCTGCCTCTGCAGATTGCATCCTTCTCTTCCTGTTTTCCCCAAACTCAAAGCACTGGGAAAAGTGCTGCAGGTAGACCTAGATCCTGTGGTTCTCTGGAATAGCACTCTTTTTCCAAAACAGTTTTCAAACACAATGTAACTGTCCTTCTCACCCAGGAAAGAATCTACTCCACTCCCTTCTTCTTCTGTCCTACTCCTTCATGAGCCCTCCCAAGTGAGGCCTAACTTTCCTCTCTCCTATCTGCTGGTTTGTACACTGAATCAAACCAGGGATAGATCAGATGAGGTTGGTGATCTCCTCCAGCAAATATTCACACGTTGCTGGTGCACCTCAGAGCTTGACTAGAGCAGCAACCCAGGCGTGACTGGGTTTCCCATCCAGTGAGAATCTGAGATTGTTGCAAGATGGATGGCTTTATTAAGCAGGATATTTTACTGTGAGCAAGCGTACTAGTGCTTTCTGCTCTGCAACAGCTGGTTGAGGATTACAGTTGGGGATTCAGAAGCATTGCTTTAAATATATAAATCTCTAGCTGAGCACGACTTATTTTCATGAGGCTGTATTTTCTTATGTATTGTGCTACCTCGCAACTGTCATGTTCAAGTTAGAGACTTTTAGCTGAAGGATCTCGTGGAAGTGCTCTTTGTGCTTTTGCTGTTTGTTTGGAAGGGGATTTCCAAGCATGGGTGAAACCGTCATTAGTTCCGTTGTTGTATTATGGTTCCCTTTTATCTATGTCTACATACCAAAGGAGACAACAGACAGTGAATCAATTCCTTCAGCATATTCCATTGCTGTTATCTTTACAGAGAGTTGATATCAGTGGTAGTCTCCACTTCTCAGAATCTTATTTCTGTTGGCTCTTGAGAAGGGGAAAATCTCCTTTAGAATTTTTTTAAATCCTTTTTCTTCCAGCTTATGCATCTTGTGGACAGATGACTAAAACATACCGTGGGTATGGCAATGACTTCACAGTTACTGCTTCCCAGTTTAAATTGCAAAATTTCTGACATGCACCATAAAAATATCTCATAAGTTTTTCTCATACGGTGAATTTTCATTATAAACTGCTTTATAAATTCATTATGAACATAAAAGGAAAAATTCATGAAAGCTGAGCAGACTATAAGCTGTACTTGGCAGCTGCACTGTGTAATATACATGACAGAAAAATGGAAGCAGAAGAATTAATACAGAGTGGATACGAATATGAACTACGTCAGAGTTGTTCTAAATCACTGAAGTTTGACAAAAGAGTCATTCTCCAAAGATAACTTTTAAATTATTGGATTTCCATCACTTTAGTATAAATTATCATTCCTTTGAATATCTTTTTGAAAAAGAAAGTAGAGATTAAAGGAAAATGATCAGATTTACTTTCCAGTTAAACTCCAATAATGAAACATCTATCTAGAGATGCATTTCTTTCCCAATGTAGGTCAGGCTAGTAAAAAGTTTTACACGGTTTCTTTCCTTAATAAAAAATATCTAGGCAAAAAAAGTACACTTATTTCATTAGGAGATTTCAGAGGTGGCTGACTCGAATTGAGACAGCTTGGTTTGAAATGTTTTTATTTCTTAGTTCCAATTACTCTCAGTCAGGCACTCTCCCCCATCACTAAGCTGGTGCACGGCACTGCAGGGGCCACGGGCAATGGCAAAAGCAACTGGTCTGGGAAGCCCAGACGCTTGAGAAGAGTGGGAATACGAGTTGCATCTGAGGTACCAAGGGAAGGCCAAAGGACAAGTTAGTTTCAAAGCAAGACAAAATTACGTAGTTTTACATTTCTCAACTGAAATTTGCTAACTGAAAATGAATAAATCAGTATTTTGGCTTTTGGTTACCATCCATTTTTCAATGGTGGAATTCCCAGGAACTACAAATTCTCATTTTTAATAAATACTACTAAAAACTAAAAAATGTGGTGGACTTCTTAAAGACCTTTTACAGGAACAGTTACCCAAGAACATCCTCTTGTTTAGACTACAGGTCAGAACGGCACAAGAGTAATAGCTTTCCAAATTACTCAATTTCTAGTGCTGTTTCAGGGCTGAAAGTTCTGGGTCCTGAGCAGCTGGGCTGTCCTGTGAGTCCCACGTCAGTGCTGCAGGGATTGGGATGGTGTAAGAATTTAGACTGAGATAAAATGGCAGGTCACTGTGCAAAGCAGTGGACGAAGATTTAGGGGATCTGGATTCCAGTTTTGTTTTCCTAGGCTTGGCTGCTTGCTGGCTTCCTAAGCCTGTATTTCATTTGTAGAAAGGTAAAATTCATATCCGTGATGGTGACAGCCAGCATGCCTTATCTGTTGGAACAGACTAGCAGTACTCCATCAACAGAAGTCACTAGACGGGTCCAGAACATTTAGGATCTGTGCCTTGGCACAGAAGTGCTCTCATTGCTACAAGCAAAAGAATCCCTTAGAAATATTTTTTCTGTTCAAAGTATTTTTCTTCATAACGCAGTTTTCTGCATTTTCTTTTAGAGCCTTCCAATTTCTGCATTTTCTTGTGCTGGTGTAGTCAGAAGTCTGTGTTATTCCACAGCGCTTCCATTTTGGTGTGGAGATAGTGTGTCCTGCTGTTCGTACAGAACGAGAGCATGGCCTGCAATATGAAATAAGAATAGCTTTAACAGGTGTGTATCAAATCCTATTCTAAAGAATTTTACCTCTAAGCTGTGATACTTCAGAGTATTTCACTTTCTAATATGTACCTCAGTAGAAGCTCGTATTCATAGACATTGCTATTAAAGACCATGGGCTGAACCCTTGCTGAATAACATTTTATTTTTCTTGTTTCCACTCAGCATTTGCCTTTGGATTCCTCTTTTTAAGCATTATCACAGTCATTGTTAAGAATCACCGCACCCTTCAACGCGTTTCACAGTGTCTCCACAAAGACAAACTCCTGCCTGATGCTAACTGGCATTTTTTTCTTCCAAGGCCAATAGTTTCTGTTTCTGTTTAAGAGAGGATGCGCTTTTATTCTTGGACATGAGACACTGACTTCCATTCTCTTTGTATTATCTGTATTTTTCATAGGACTGAGGTAGTGGAGAGAAATAAAAGGACAATTGGATATGGACCGGCCAAGAGGTTGGCTGGGCTGTCTCAGGAAGGTCCTATGGCACCAGAAGCACTGCCAAAGTTAGAGGATGGATGAAGAGGAGGTACAAACTGTTGGACAGGCAAATGAGGAATACTTCTTGGAGTAGGAGGTATGCATTGGCTTCAGGAAAGTGAGGTGCTGGGGAAGAAGAAGAGAGAGGTCACAGAGAGGAGGAAAATGGTAGGGAAGGGAAGGGAAGGGAAGGGAAGGGAAGGGAAG
>Ga0181612_177287_pt1 | contig 12767 bp, 5 predicted proteins | sample HoacroProtozoa21_FD_119630 | JGI IMG/M metagenome (GOLD analysis project Ga0181612, IMG submission 119630) | Hoatzin crop microbial communities from Cojedes, Venezuel. Combined Assembly of Gp0051906, Gp0051904, Gp0051908 | reverse complement strand
TGACGGAGCACTGGAACAGGCTGCCCAGGGAGGTTGTGGAGTCTCCTTCTCTGGAGATATCAAAGACCCGCCTGGACAAGGTCCTGTGCAGCCTGCTGTAGGTGACCCTGCTTCGGCAGGGGGGGTGGACTAGATGACCCACAGAGGGCCCTTCCAACCCCTACCATTCTGTGATTCTGTGATTCACTTTGTAGCTGTAGGGTCTACAGAAGAGCGTACAGTAAAGTGAAATATTAAAGCAGATTAAACAGTGCAGAACAGTGAAGATTATGAATGGAAGCTCTACATTAAACTGTGCAAAGGAACACTACAGGACACAAGCTTTAAAGGAAGTTTTCATTATTAGCCAGACAACATTATGAGAAACTAAGGCAAATGTTGCAAGTTCATGCAGTGCGTTTAACTAGGGCTCTGCAAGGCTGTACCTATCTTCATATTTTGACCAATGAGTGAAATGACAAAATCGAAATCTGTGCTTAGCAGATTATCTGCTGCCTTCCTATCAGCCCAGCTTTACATGCTTCCCTAGCAACAGTAATGCCACGTGTTCGTCACAGACTCTGCAATTCTCAGAAGCCCAAAGCCAGTAACTTCACCACAGTGAAAAGGGAAGAACAGCTACTGATAAGCCATGTATACTAGAAGTTGTACGCTTATAGCCTGTTAATGAAAACAGAGACCTTGCAACAGATTTTGAGAGAAGCTGAAGCAAATCTGAGCTGTTTTAACTGGAACAATAAAAAACAAATACCAAGCTATTCCTTATATACATGTATTCTATTTCACTTCTCACTTTCCAGGTTTTTGTCCCTTTGCTTAAAATATTTCCACTGCTCTAATTTTTCTTCTGCTTCTTTCTTTTATAACTACTTTGTCTGGACATGCTGAACAAGTTATTCTTATTTATTGACTTCAGTCTATTAGGCAAATTCTTAACATGCCAAAACGACTCATACAGATTGAATTAGATAAAGTGTCTGGTATCATATTTTTCAGAACACTTAAATTACACATGTGATCACACACATACTGTGATTTAATTTTCAAAATATATTCACTTTAATATGGTTTCCAAATTCAAATATTTCTCCCCAAAAGCATATGCTGTTTAATCTACTCGTCTTTATGTCAAGTAACTTGGAGTACAAAATGGATATTGCATATATTTTATATTATATCAGAACCAACTGTCTTGAAAATTTCTCCAGGGAGAAATGAGGAAAAAAAATCCTTAAAATAATTCTACGAATCTTGTATCATTCTTAATGAACAATTTTTCATAATGGTCTCAAAACTTAGGTCATGTTATTTCTGAAATGATAAGCCTATACACTCAGCTTTGCAAGCAGTAAAAATCTAAGCCAAAGGTAGTGAATCGTCAGCTCCAAAAGCTGCTCATGGCAGGGGTGTTGGAACCAGATGATCTTCAAGGTCCCTTCCAACCCTTACCATTCTATGATTCTATGATCCTATGAAATCTTGAATGAACGACTGTAATAACACTACATTTGCAGAAATGAGGGAAGAATGTAAAATGTGTTTCATCTTTTCATACCTAGAGTTGAAAGAAAAATTTCTCTTTGTATACCGCAACTTGCATTTCATAAGTTGATATACTCTCAGGGCAAGCAGTATATGGTAGAAAGTCCCAACAGGTAGTTATTGTTATAACCTTAATACACCAGCTCAGATAGTAGAATATTCTACTTTTTGGTGAAGAAAAAAAAAAAAGCCAATCTATGCTTCTCTTTACGAATAGAATTTCCATGTAATTAAGCATGAAAGATTTTGTTTTCTTCTTCTTTTAACCCGTTGTTCCTGTATAATGCAGTACCTTTCCATCTTATAACATTAGGAAAAAAAATGCCACCAACACTATGTGTTGCCTGAACGATTCAGTGCAGCTACTCCCTTCTGTTCCAGCCAAGACAAAGTAACCTCGGGAAGCAAAAGCAACTTTGGCAGCACCCAGATAAACTATGTCCACACACAGAGCAAGCAATTGTGGCTCCCCAAACATACATTCAGCTCAGAACGTGCAATAATCCAAAATATCATTGAAGAGGAGGTAAATTTCTTGCCTCTGCAACCCAGTTCATAATTTCTAGATCTTCTAAGCATCGCAAGAGAAGGTCCTGCCTAATCCCCAAACTGCCAATTTTTCCTCCTTACTGAACCGAGAAGTATGTCAGCCTCCCCCAGATTCCTCCGCTTTTCACTACAGATACATCTTCCATTTTGAAATTCAAATTCTTCCTACTGTTTGCAGTCTTTTGGAGTTCTTTGTGGGTATGGTTTAGACTTCGTTTCCCCTTACTCTTAACCTTTCTCCATTCCTCCCTCTTGTTATTTTTTATATACCTACAGGCAAGACTGGAAAGGCACTGTACTACTGAAATTCTCAGTCTGAAATGCTTCTGCAAGGCTACATCGTCTAGCAAGGCATTCACGCAGCTAGATAGCGTGCCCTTAACAATAGCGGTTATTAGGAGCTATATTGCAAGTGCTCATTTTCAGTTAACAGTCTGTCTAAGCTCCTGTAAAACTGTTAAGTTATAAATCACTTCACTCTGTTATTATAAAAAAATGGTAGCACACAATTAGCAATACAATTATAGAATTATTGCACTCCACAAATTATACAGCCAGGCCCCCAGCACACATAGCTGCAGGGCCCCAGTGCAGCCAGGAGGCTTTTTTCCTTCTAAAGCAACAGATGTGTCAAGATGGATTAGAAGGCGTTTTCCAGATGCGTGATCTTAGGGTTTTTCTCTTTTTCATTTTTTCTTTTGCTGGCAAATCTGTTTTATCTTTTGAAATGTTTTCTCTAAGAAAACATACAAATCAAGATATGATTAAGAGGTAGCTGAAGGCAGTGAAGTTCAGGTTAGGACTCCGAAATTTAGCAAGTCTGGCTTGCATCTTGAAGTGAGGATGCTTGTGTGGTACTCGGCTCAGAGCCAAGACGTGAGCACATGCGAGGAAACGCTCGCAGCCCTTCATTACAGAGCCAAAGGCCAGCTTGCTTCTTTTCTCAGAAGAAATCCTTCTGAACACAGATTCTGCACAACCTGCTCCGAAGCAGCATGGAGTGCCTTGCTGACGCTGGTGCTGTAGCTAAGACCCCCCTTTCTTCAGAGCAGGGCCCACCAAGCCTGTCTGCCACACACTAGCTGCCCTAAGAAAATAAAAAGCAGCAGTTTTCCCAAAAGTTTAGTTAAGCCTCATTAACTGAAAAGGCTCTTGAGACAAACTGTTGGCTATTTTATATACATACATAGTTAAAACAAGCAGTAGCACCTGACTTCTATTTACAGGAACATGAACACAGGCAGACAGACAAATTAACCCACAGACCTCCAAGAAAAGTCAGAAGTTGGTAGACTTTTACAAAAAAATGACATTTCCAGAAAAGTATCAGGATCACCTGAGTTATCTGTTTACCTAAAACAGTTTAGCACACAGCCATGTCCCTAATGACAACTTTAACATAGCTGCAAATATTTTTAAAACAGGATCCAGTCTTTCCCTTTGTAATAGGACATGAGGGAAAAAAATGGAATCCTTTCTTTTTTTGCCCTCACATGGTCATGCAGCTGCTGAAATCTATGCTCTAATAATAAAAGAGTGGGAGTCACCAGGATGGGTTTGCATTCCCCAAGAGCAAAAAACAAAAGCAGCAGCTGCTACATCCGAAGTACCTTTGGTTACTCCTCATTTGAGACAGCGATAATCTTTTTGGGGAACTTGAGGCAGTGGAGAGAGGCCAAAAGGAAGTTGTACCAAGTAAACAGCATTGCAAACATGTCTAGGGAGACAACAGGCTAAAATGCAGAAGGATTTTCAGGCTGCTTCTGTCAGAAGGTGTCCTGTCTCACTGTCTGGGTTCAGTTTTCGACATAGCTGTATGCTATAATTAGTCTGATAGCTGTGCACTTGTTTTAATGAGCAGCAAAGCAACTGCTGCAGTTGCCTACAGCTGGACTGGTGTGTCAGCCTATAAATTACAGTTCTATTGCCTACACTTTGGAGTTTTAAGTCCTAAAGACCTTTCTCTGCAATTTGCTTATTATTGTAATTTTGATAATTTTATATGACCACCTTTTTACCAAACAAAAAAAATATATTGAAGAGTTTTACTAGATTAAACCAGCTCAGCAGTTAAAAGGGAAAGCATTTAGCACTTCCACTGTGCTTTTCAGTGTGTGAGAACTGAGCGAGCAAGTGAGCATTCAACTGCTCACTCAGCGGACTGCTCTGCAGAGAAACGGCTGTCTCATGGAAACGCATACACAGACAAAGAGAGAATTCTATTAAAAGGAAGAAAATTCTCAGACTGCTCCTCTTCCAGACATTTGCTATTTTTTCTCATCATTTTTGGTAATGCCTGAAGAGAAGTGTCCTCTTTGGTCGGCTCTCCCTGGCAGTCCCCGCAGTACGCTGGCACAGCCCTGCTCCCGCAGAGAGCCCCCGAACAAGGAGCTCAGGAATCTGTTCTTCTCCGTCAAACCCTTGACGACCTTCACCTGCCCTCGCTTTCCGCGGTTCAGGCTCTCATCACTCCCCTCTTCATATTTGGTCCCCGACTGGAGAACACGTGCCATGGGGACGATTGGGCTCCAAAGAGAGATTTGAGAGAGGTTAGCACTGCGTTTCAGCAGTGGACATCTATTTTAAAAAGCCAACCCCAGCGTGGCCCAGACACTTGTACTTCCAATTTAAACCTTATCAGCTTTACCAGGGTCCAAAACAGGAGACACCAGCCTTACTAGCACAGGCGCCTTAGCACTCTGTGGTGTTGAGCTGTTGCTCCATCACTGTGCGGGGGTCAGGCAGCAAGGCCGAGTTTTCCAGTGAGCAAATCTAGATGAACTGGCTGCACAACTACCACGGATACCCTGGCATCTGCTTTCCTCCTCTGGCTTTCTGGTTCTCAGATGTTTATCAGATTAACAGTCAGTAGTACAATGCTCTGTGTCTAGAATAAAGAAAGAAAAGCACGTCATTGAGCATGTATATCCAGAGCTAATGAGAGCTAATTCCTTCTTAATTAACACCTCACCACTCTCTCCCCTCATCAAAAAAACATCAAGGAACTGACGTCCTGCTCTTGCCAGTTCTCATTAAATTATCTGGAAGCTCCTACCAGATTATCACAGTAGCTCAATCTGGTCATATAAACCACGCTCTCCAAGTCCTCACCCTCTGGATAACTTCTCTGTTCCTGCTGTGACAGGAGAGGCAGCCCACTCCACTCAGCCGTGGTATGCTGCCTGGTGGAACAGTTTCTAGCATCAGTGTGCCCTAACAAACACGGTCCCAACTCCCTGGCAGCTAGCACTGGGTACCAGGGTGGGCTGTCACACCCTGCCCAGCACCCCAAAACACAAGCAGAGCCACATGTGATTCGCAGTGCTTCAAGCGCTTTTCAGTGTGTATCTAAGAATCGGGGCGTCTCTTTGAGGAAACAGCTATTCATAACTATTATTATTTTCCTTTGACAAAATTGCAGCATAGAAGTATGGATGCACAGTAGTTATAAAGCCAGCAAAAAAACCCATGCATGGATACTCCTTATCAGGAGGAGGAATACCATTTCTGTGCTTAGGAAAGAAGACTGCCCCCAAGAACACTGGAGAAAAGACATGACTAGGACCATCTAAACCCAGGCGTCTTCTCTGAGCTTGGATTGCAAGCTGGTACATGAGCCATGATCTGATCCAACTGAGAGGGAGTGACAGTGGCAGAAGGCAGGGCAGTGACAGGGAAGGTTTTGCTCTACACCTTTCTAGTCCCCACTAGGCTAGATTTTTAGTCTTTCCTTGTAGGGCAGAGATCAAAACATGTATCCCAAATCATGTAATAGTTATATGAAGAAATTCCAACCTTTCCTGGTGCCCTCTGTAAGCACTTCAACTCTTCTTAAGCAGGAACACTAAAAAAATAAACCACCTCAGAACTGCAGAATGTTGTTTGCTTTTCACACTGCACTTCAGTAAAGACTATTCATTGTCAAGATTAATACTAACCAAACCAGACTATTTAGTTGTAAATTAGAAAAAATGGCCATTATCTGCACAGGGCTTTGTAACATTCTGCTATGTGTTCTTTCTCCCACAGAGCTTCAGCTGCTACGTGCCTGTCTCTGTGAGCCTGGGGATAGCAAGAAAAATCCCTGCGGCTGGCTGCTGCGCAGGCATGGGAATGCAGGACCACTCTGTGCGTCCCCATGAGTTAGCTAAAACAAATAAACTCAGCTGAACATTGATTTCAGTTTCACCCTGCATTATATTGCTCCTGGCTAAAATTTTTGTTTTTTTCACTAATTACCTCAAAATTCACTACTTCGATATTTTATTTCAAAATAATGAAGCTGAGAAACACTTTGCTATTAATCTTTCTAATTAATTAAATGTGGTAGAAGTCCTACTTATATTGGGAAATTTGGCCAATAAATTAAAGAGAAGAATCTGCCAAAACTATATTTACCTTTAAAAATAATTATTTGATCACACACACTGCAAAAAAACATTGGGAGCTTAAATTCTCTCTTCACTGTTTCTGTCTTCAGTCTGCTACATCAGGTAAGAAGAAAAAAACAAATTGATTCCTCTGCCCTCTGTTCTTTCACAGTTTTCATCACTATTTATTAAAACCAGGTATAAGAAAAACCACACTGAATACTCTTACACTTAGATTTTATTGGAAAGACCTGGAAGTTAAAATAGATTCAAAACACTAAAGACAAATCTACACAGAAATGTTTAAGAATCATTCCAGCCTAAACCCAGAGACACACAAGAAGTTTCTGAAGGACTGGGTTAAAGTTACATTTCATGGTCTCTGCTTCCCATCTTTGCTGGATATGGGCCCGAGTCAAGACTGGAGGTCCAAGTAAGTTTTCACCTGTAGTGAGAGCAAGCCCCAATTCCCACACCGGGCCTTGCTCCTAACTTCTTAGAAAATCTCAGTGCCCTGACCTTCAGAAATTATCAATTTCCATCTAAACCTGAACTTTGAATTTGCCTTTCACATCACTAACCTAGCAGACTCCCATCAGACGACAGAAGAGGACAGTTCAAATGAGTTTTTCAGTCAAGCTGGGTAGCTTTCACAATTGGACGTAAATTCCTGTGAAACTGGGATTAATGAATACTGCTGCTGGTTAACATCAAAACATCACCATTTTGCCTTACGAAGTCTCTTCTCTCCAAATCCAGACCGGAAACAGAGTTAAGGAGGTCTCAAAAGCATAAATAGAAGCCAATTTTAAGTAAGAGGGATGACAGCAGATGACAATACATAACTATATGAGTGAAATTATTTTTAAAATTATTGGTGATTTGTAAAGAGTTTTGCAATTCTTCTTCAAATTTTTCATCCTCTTCCCTATTTTAAGACTAATCTGGAAATCTTAAGAAATTTCAGAAATTTCTACAAAGCTCACTTTTCATCTCAAGTCTGGGGGAGATAGGGTTTCATTTAAAATTTTTGTGTCTTCTTTCTTCCTATGAAAAAATACCAAATATTTACTTCCCACATTAGTTGCTGACATTTGAAGTTCATTTGTGAGTTGGTGTCTAGCAATGTATGAAGGGAGAAATTTGCCCTGAAGAAGTTCAGCTGAAACACACAAAACAGAGATTAATTTAAAGCTATGAGATGAATATTCCAGAAGCTTTATGTTTTGATATGAAAGCGAGACCTTAATGCCACAAAATATGATAAATTTATTTGTGGTGGCCCTTCCAATTTTCAAAGCTAACTTTTAAAACAATTTTGTATGTAGCCAAATTAATTTATTCCAATCACTTTAGAATGGCACAAGAGCGATAGCTGCGCTGACATAATATATTCCTTTAAAATGACAAATAAAACTTCCTGACTGAAATTCACAACTCCCAGGGAAGAAAAAAGTAAGTTGTAAAGAGGGAATGATATCTGCAGCAGTGCTTAGCAAGGATGAACAAGTTTCAGTGGGAAAATAAAGGAATGCTTCCTTTTCTAAAGAGAAACTAAATCACAGTGGTATGCTTAGATGTTGATGGAAAATTACTGCGTGTTTTGAAAAGTGGGACCCTGCTAGACTGCTGTTTGACTGGAGTCGCAGTGGTCTGAATGAGAGGAGAGGGATATGTGAGAAGAGGCAATAGGCAGAAGAGGTCCTAAGCCACAAAGCACAGACAGGGTTGCCCTCAGTGATGTCAAAAGGAAACGAACAGCTGAGGTTCAAACCAGCTACTCAATGGATTTCATGGGTATTTTTTATAACACTTTGTAAAGGTTATTTATTTAATGTTAATTAAAAAATTCATCTCTAAGGGGAAAAAAAAGCAGATGCAAAATTAATGTCTCTGTAGAGATTGAAGCGGCCCATTCGTAATTTCAAAGACAGGAAATTCATGGAAACTATCATACAGTGGAACTGTCAAGCATTCAGTAATATCAGCTACTTAAGGGAAATGCTCAGTATCTCAGAGGCAGAGCCTGCCACCGACTCCTACTCACATTTAACGGTAACTTCTTCAACAATTTGTGTCCATGGACTTGACTGGACTACCCAGTATGTGAGGTGCTGTTATTGAAAATATTCCCTTTATTACCACGATACATTACTAAGTGCTATAACTAAGTACACGTTGTAGTATAGAGTGTACATGACACTCAAAATACAAGACTGTTTCCAAGCTTAATATCTATGTGGGTTTTTTTAATTTGGAAAAGAACAGCGAACAAGAAATAATGAATAGGACTAAAATTGTTATATTTATTAATAAGCTATCAATGTGACCCACTCTGACAACCACAAATTCCTGTTGGTCGATCAGTGTGCCCTACAGCTACTCAGGCAACAGAAGCGAAGCAGGACTGAATTCTGCCTCACAGCCAAAGAACAGGATGAAATTCTATGTTAGTTTTGCTTTTTCCTCTATAATTACCTGAAATAATTCTATTGCTGTTGTTGCCGTTCTTCTCTGACAAGCTTAACTTTTTAAAGTATATTTATCTTTCTAGCTTGCTTTTGAGTAAGGATATCATTCTGTCTCCTATTACACACTTGGATGGGCCAAGAAAAAAGTGATTTGCCCCATGTTTGTTACTTGTGCTGTATCTCAAGGCATGGCATGATCCAGAATATATAAAAAGTATTGTCAGATGCAAGATACTAATAGCACCTCTTCCCCTCAGTGCAAGACACTTGCTTTGGGATGGTCTTGGAGTCCCCCCACTTCCCTTCTTGAAGGAAGAAGGAGCATCTGTCAGATCTAAGTCCATATTTTGCTGATTTAGTGGAAGACTGATCCCTGAATTCCCTTAGTAAACCCTTTACACTACCTGCACACTTCTTCACTCAGATCTACCACCTCCATGGGAACAGTGTACCCTAAGCTTACCAGCATCACCGTCACTCACTTCAACCCAGGTTTAATGACAAACGCATCAGCATTTTTAGCAGGACTCTCTACTTTGTGAGATTTCAAGAGAGGGGTTTAGACACAAGCAAAGAAAGAAAAGATAAATCACTAAATCACAGCTCAAAGAAAATCCTCAGCCATACTTAAGATGGCTCCTGCCTGGCTGTTTCAGCTCCACTCTGCAAGAACTCCTACCTTGCCTCTCCTTGCTGTAGGTCCTGGGACCTTGAATTCAGAAAGACATCCCTGCCTTCCCAGCTGCCTCCTATATTCTAGAGTCAGATTAGCCTGCTCTTTCAAGTGCCCCTTGACAATCTGTCTAGCTCAGTTTTTCTGGCTATTCAGCAGGATTTCTCCAGCCCCAGTTCACACACAGTCACCCAGGAACACGTGATCTAAACATGAACACTGAAGGGACTGGTCAACTTATGCATTTAAAGTGTCTCTCCTATTCTCCTTAGTCAGCCCTGCTGGCTGACTGCCTCCACCCAGTCCATATTGCTCCTTTGGTCCACTAGAGATTACTAAAACACTCATATTAAATGTCATACAATGCATACATTTTGTCAAGCTTGTGATCTGGGTCCCTTGCCAACTATCTGTGGAGACCACACAATGCTTTCAAATATATGGGAAACACTCTAAGAAGTTAAGAAGAGAAGTCCAGCTCTACAGGACCACACTGAAGATCCATTTAATTCAGAAGCCGATTTCAAAGTAGTGAATATTTTGGAACAGCGTAAGAGACAAGACCAAGCAGACAGAGATATTTCCCTTGTATATTCTACCAGTTCCTGGCGCTGCACAATCTAGGACTTCCTGAGCCAACGGTTGCATCAGCATCTTAGTGTTTAATAGGCCTGGGTGGAGTTTTCTTCCATGAACTTGTCTCATTGCTGTGCTTGGATACGCTAGAAAGGCAGCCTCTCCCCCAAACATTTGCTTTTACTGGGGTTCCCATGACACAGAAAGCAGTGAAAGCCACAAGATATTTCAGCACTTCAGAAGACAAGTACCTGGAAGACAGACAGCTGGCTCAGCTTCAGTCTGGATGGGAGCTCGGTGGTGCTGCTAGATGGAAGGAAGCCTTTCAAGAGTAAGCCACAAGCCTGGAATTAGATTTTAACTGAATGCATCTGCCAGCCTCTGTTTACAAACCACTGCACATTCAAGGCGGCTTTCTCAGCTGCCAGAGATCCAAGCAACAGCACCCAAAACCTTCACCTAATGAGAGGATGCATAATTTCAGAGCATGAAGAGGATTAGCCAACCTCACCCACCCTTTCATCACACCAGAGCTGAGCTCAGCAGAGGGACCAGTCATTAGTTTCACTCAGCCTAGCATCTAAGGTAAAGGGTGTTGGGTTAAACCCTCTAGTGATAATGTGGGTGTAATCTACCAATTGTTTCAAGAAGTGGGCAGCATGAGCTTGTATTTAAAGATCCAGGTGATCCAGCTACTGAAAAGAGTGCGAACTGGCCCAAACCTGGCGCTCTGCAGATCCCAAGGCAGAATATGCTGCCTGGGGTTTTCTCCATCCATAAGAAGGAGTCAGAGTCTCTGCATCTGTATAGCAAGATTCAGATTTGCGAACAAACACACAGCAGACAATAAATGATACAGCCTTGAAGGGAAGAGAGAATATTAATGCCTCCAAAGAAGTGAAATCTGTGTGGGACCCCATTCCAGGAAGAAGGGTGCATCTCTCCCTCTGTGTAGCTGCAAAAACATTTGGGGCCATACAAGCCTGCAGACGGACTTAGCAGGTCATGAAAATGCACTAAAAATATATCCTCATATTTCTGATGAAAACTTTTCTCTTAAGGCATGCAACTCTTGGGAACCATGGTGGCACCTAGAGACTTACGGTGGATTTCTCAAGTCACCGTGTGGGCACAAAGCCAGAGTTGCTGAAGAGCTCACCCTCAGGTTCTAGTAAGACAAAAATGCAGGAGGAGTCAGAGGCACTAAAGGACTTGCCTGGAGTCATGAAGGCTCAGAATCATAGAGAAGAAAAGCAACCCTGCTTCTGCTGAATTCCAGTCCAGTTCCCAGTGTACGCAGTCCCAGGCTCTGCAAGAAATTGAAGTCATATGAAGGACAAAGGATTGGTATAAAACCTGAGACTAATGAAGACAAACCATGGACAATACTGGAAAGAGGAGAGTAAAGTGGATGTACGTGGCATAAACTCAACAGGGCCAAGAAAATCACCAAAAATCATTTCTATTAGCACAAACAGATTAAATTGATATATATTTGCACAACTCTTCTCCAAGAACAATTGCCTGAGCACATGCTATAATGCAAACCAAATGCAAACGGAAATTACTTGTCAGACAAAAGCCTGTAGAAAAGAAGATATATATAAATAAACATATATACATACACACATATATATATTTAAAGGAATACTCTAGAGGTATCTCCTGGAAATCACATTATAATTCTTCTTTCCAGGCAAAGGTTCTTTGTTCTGAAGTCAAGACTGTAAGAAAGCTATGCTGTGAAAAGCAAACAAAGAACTCACCTATTATATTTGATTTCATGGGTAGTTGTAATTTTATTTTCAGTCCTTTCATACCCCTGCTAGATGCATGCATTGTCCTCCTACCATTTATTCAACAACAAAATAGCCTAAAATATCGTTTAGCTGCATACCAGAAATAGGGTGGAGTTCTCACCACATCTTTCAGCTTAGCTTTCAAATATTTGCAGAAGGAACCACTTGTTTGTACATATGGAAACTAAAATCCTAACATATAGGAGGAGACTATACAATGCACTCAGCCATAGAGAAGCAGTCTTTGTAGCATGATCCAAGCAACTACAGGAGCCAGCTCGCTTTTCAGAGCACCAAGAGATAAAGGTTAACAGCAGTGTGGATCGCTGCTGTTTACACCTGAAGCTAAGACCACCATCCTTTGCAAGATTTGCTATTGGTATTACTAGAGGAAGGAAGAAGACCAAGGGACCACAGGAGTTCTTCGTTCTACTGGTTTACCATCAGGGTAATGCCATTGGCTTCTCCAGTATGCACCATTATGAGATACTACAGTCCTAAAATAAATCCATTTGGGATTATACTGGGAACGCCAAATTTCCATCCTAAAGAATAAAATTGCTGATGAAGATATTCACAAAAGGGCTGACCCTGCATACCCCCAAGCTCTTCTTCATATCAAAAGGCGTTGGAGGATGGCAATGCAAGAATGGATCCCAAGTATAACTGATTATTTTTCAGTGATGGAAACTTTAAGCCTAATCCAAAAAAAGCACAGAGAGAGGGAGACACTGGTTTGGAACAAATTCCTGTACCCCCCTACATATGAATTATTGCAATGTCCTGA
>Ga0181612_136174_pt1 | contig 12767 bp, 10 predicted proteins | sample HoacroProtozoa21_FD_119630 | JGI IMG/M metagenome (GOLD analysis project Ga0181612, IMG submission 119630) | Hoatzin crop microbial communities from Cojedes, Venezuel. Combined Assembly of Gp0051906, Gp0051904, Gp0051908 | reverse complement strand
TGTTCTCCTGCCCTTCAGATGATTTTCTTGCATTTTGAGCAGTTTGCCACTGAAGTCTGACCAGCCCTTATGAGCTCCCTTACCTTCATGGGCAGCCTAACATGAGACCAGTCCTGCCTATCAGATGAAGTCTTGTGTCCTTGCCTTGCTCACTGCCTTCAGGATCGTAAGCTTCAGCATCTGACAGCTCCTGCAGTCAAGGCTGCTATTGACTGGCAGTTCATTCTCATTCAGGACCCCAACAAAGCACCTCCCTTAGTTAGCTTGTTCAGCACTTGCATCAAAAAATTGTCTTCCATGCACTCCAGAAATCTGTATTGCGTGTGTCCCATCACACTGTCCCCTCTGTAGATACTGGCATGGTTAAAGTCCTCCATGACAGTCAGAAAGAATTTGAGACACTTCTTTCAGTTGTTCAAAGAAATCTTTGTCCACGGTCTCTCCTTGATCAGGCACCACCATGACACTCCCCCGTTCTGGCTTCCCCTCTGACCCCGATCCATCAGCTCACAGTGAGCCTGTTACCCATGCCACCATGGACATGACCATTATTTCTTCTTTCCTATCCTAGCCATTTTCATACAAAAAATGCCATGGTTTCTGTGCTTTGCATGTGTCTCCTGTCAGAGTTTGCTGGGCAAGTTTTGATCCCATCTGCTCAAGGGCCTTAGACAGAAGATATCTTTCTGATAGCCTTGGAATGAGAGAGACAACAAGTTGCCAGAAGCACTTCTGAGTATACACAAAAACAGACTTTCAAACACGTAGGGCACATGCAGGGATTTGCAGTGTGGCTGGGGATCACATTCTTGGATGCAGGTGTCTGAAGTCAGCTCAAGGCAACTAAAATTGTAATGATCAGAAAAGTATAATATGCTCCAGTGCTAAGGACACTTCAAAATACCTGACACTGTGAAGCTGTATAATGAAGTAAGAATAAAGTCTCTTGTTCATTAAGTCAATTGATTCTAGCTGGATCAGGAAAAGAGGTCTGAACAGGTTGTAGTCATGATATCACGATAACCACAGACAATGAATGAGGGAAGAAAATTAGTAAGTCTGTGTGGATTGGAGATAGCAGGAGGACGTCTCTGCCTGAACAATCTGTTGGCCTTTTATGACAAAATGACTGGCTACATGGGCAAAGAGAGTGCAGCAGATGTAACACACCCTGACTTTAGAGGACACAGCATTTTTGTCTGGAAACTGGGGAAATATCAGCTAGAAGAACTGACTATTAGACGGGTTGAAAACTGGTTGGACAGCTGACTCTGAAGGATAGTTATCCATGGCTCAATGCCTAGTTTGCAGCTGATAACAAGTAGGGAACCCCAGGCTTTGACACTGGGGCCAACTTTATCCAGCATCTTCCACATGTACCTCGGTGACAACACAGAACAAACCCTCAGCAAATTTTCCAACGACACCAAACTAAAGGGACACGAGCTTCAGTCTAGAGGCACCATGAGAAACTCGAGAACTGGGCTGACAGGAGTCCCAGAAAGTTCAGCAAGCAGAAGCAAGAAGTTGTACAGCAGGGGCACGATAACCCCACACGTCTGCCTGGCCAGAGGTGACAGGCTACCGAGTGCAGCTGCTGAAAGGGGCCTGGGGCTTTGGTGGATAGCAACCTGAACGACGGTCAGCAAGGAAGTGGTGTGCTTTCAGTGCACAAAAGGCAAATTGCACACTGGACTACACTAGGAGGAGCATGGCCAGATGACTAAGGAGGTTATTGTCCCCTTTTACTCAGCACTGGTGAAGCTGCACCTGGAGTAGGATGTCCAGCTTTGGCCACCTACCACAAGAGAGGTGTTGAGAAACAGTGGAGGGTGGTCAAGAAGTGAGAAAGCTGTTGACACTGCTGCACATAGCAATCTCAAAGGAAACACGCTAATGTGGAAACCTACCTTCAAAAAGTAGCAACCAATTAAGAGTAGTAGGTTGAAGTGAATGAGTGCCACCAATGCAGTGTTACTACGAAAAAGACAAAGCCAATTCTGGAAATATATTAACAAGAACATCATACATAATAAAATAGGAAGTAATTGCACTGTTATAAGTTGTATTTATATAAAGAGCTCAGTTGAAATGTCCAGTTTTGGGGACCAGAAATGAAAGAAGATGGGAGAGAGTCCACAAGCTTACAAGAAAACTGGTAAGATGTTCAGGCACCTCCTATTAGAAAAACCTGAAGGATATGCAGTCACTTTCACTAAAAAGAGAAAATCTATAGGAGACGTCAGTAACAATTCAATAGACAGAATAACGTTTTATAGGAGAGGGTTACAGGTTTCTGCTTTTCTTTCTCTAAGTGGTCATGGACAACAAAATCCATCTCATTTGCTGAAAATAATATTTAAGTTAAATTATTAGAAAATCCTGAGTAGACATTAGGAGGACCAGAGACATTTGTGGACACTCTCAACAACCGGTTACAGAAACCTCCGTCGGGGTGCTTTGGAAAAGCTTCATACTGCTTCAGATCAGAAGACTGAACAGATGACAACAGCTCCTCCAGCTCAATGTTACCAGCTTCTGTTACCCCAGAAGCTCCTCCAACCAATGATCCCAAATGCAGGTCCTAGTTTCCCCTGCCAGACACATTTATCACTATAACAGAAAAAGACACGATTCAATAAATGGTCTGCTTGACTCAAGGAATCAGGCTTGATAGCCACGGAAGATTTACTATACATACCAACTTTACTAAGCACTCACAGAGTTCTGTGTGTGAAAAAGTCAGTGGCTGACAAGTGAGGAGCTTCCTGCATGCAACTTGCCCATTTAAAAATAGCATAAGTCCTTTTTTATTGAACAGCGATAGTCAAAAAAGGGCCTATAGGCAGCCTTGTGTGAAAACCCAGGCAAGACTTCTTTGAGCTGAGAAGCTGCTGCTTTGTGCCACTGTCCCTCAGCAGGGCCTTGGTTGCTTCACTAGTGTTTCCTCACACCCTGTGCTTCATTTACCAACTTCTGGACCACACCAGCGAAGAGCCTCCTTACCTCTAGCTCCAGCTGCAGTGTGCCACAGCCAGCTCACAGAGGTCCCCTCTGCCACTACCTGGCCTTCAGTGCTCAGAAGCATGGGTTAAATAAGCATGATATGTATTTTTTGACCTCAGGATGGCAGGAAGCTGCTTGTCAAGACCATATGGCCTGGAAAGGTGAGCCTTGTGCATCTGCTCTCCATTAGCAGCACAGAGAAAGCTCAGAGCTTCAATGGCAAAAGAAAGGGGAGGTCTCTGAGACCCCTTTGACCCACTGGCTGCGCTTACAGCAAAGCCTCATCGCTTTTCCCGCAGGGAACATCACCCCTGGGAGGGCATCAGCCACTCAGAGCTTTGCTGTGTAGCACCAAATGCACCTCTATGCAGAGAAGGACGTAGGAAGAGGTGATGCCTGCTGACCAGGGATCTGGATCGCCCTCACAGGCTAAGAGCCGGTTGCTCTATCTGCTAGTTTCTGTCAAGTCACATCAAGTGCTACTCAGAGGCTGCCGAGTGTGTGAATTCCTCCCAGCTACAAAATCGAGCATGCATGTTCTTGGCTACTTGTAGCAGCCTCAAGCACTGAAACCCACGACCCGCCACCACATTTCTAGGCATTTCTTTTTCTTCTCAGCACTTCCATTGTACCTCGCTGATGATACACAAATTTAACAAAATTTGAAGCCAAATTCTGAGATCAAGTGCCCTGACTGGCAACGCTCAGGCGCTGCTGCTGCTGTTTTCCACATGCTGGCCCTGAACGAGGTTCTACAAAGATTCTAATCTAGAAAAACACATACCGAGATGCAAGAACATTGGGTGGCAGAGCCAAGCATCCCACCTTCCCTGTTCGGTGACCTCTTCCACAGTCAAGCAGCAGCCGGTCATAGCAGGCGCAGGGTCATCCAGAGGAAGAAAGGTGCTCTGCTCAGTGACCACATGGCTCGCTCGCATCTCCATCTCTCTCTTCCAGAGACTGGAAGCAGACAATGAGTGTCCAGCCAGGTGATGTGGATGCAACTCCCTGGTCATGTAACGCTCTCTTCCCACATAAACTTTCTTTAATTCTCATTTGAGAGCTGCTTCACCTGCTGTGTCACTATATGAAAAAAAAAAGAGCTAAACCCATTTACACAAACTGAGGAGCTGGTCAAACGTTTTATAACCAACCCAGGTCTCATTGTCCAAAACTGTACACTTTCCAACCCAGACAGCAAAACTGGAAACAAACTCTAAAATGCTACAGGATATAGTAGTTGCCCTCATTACTTAAGGAAAGGAAAGATCGGTCCTTTATCTAAGGACTGCACTTCTGGAAGGCATCAAATTTATGTCCTTCCTCATGTGAGAAATCACAGGCACGTTCTACTCCCACTTCTCCAAAGGTGCCCAGCATTTCAGAGGGCTGTGGCAATGGTTAAAAGATACCCGTGTGCTCCAAAGCACCAGGCTTACAGACTGTTGCACACTTCCACATGGGGGGGGTAGGGGGAAAGCACTTGGAGGACAGATTTTTGAAAAAGAGGCACAATAGAGGGCAAATAACTCTTCCATTCCCACTAGAATTCATTATCTTTGGAGCAACGTGCAAACAACAGGGGATGAATCTTGGTCCAGTTGATGCTAAATGGTGTTCGTTTTCTCACTGACATAATGGTGCCAAGGTTCTTCCTCATGGCAATAACTTCAGAAGAGGACAGTTTGCAACTTAGAAATTTCACACTATTTCTACAGCCAGATGTTGTTATATCCTTCGCAAGGTAAAGACTATACTACACAACCATGATTTAAGAAGGCCCTTAAGGCAGTCACAGCTGCACCTCTGGTAATGGATCTAACCACAGCAACAACTGCTATACACACATGCTCTGGCAGAAAAGATGATCACTAAAAATGTAATCCGGTAAGTAGTAATGGTTAAAGCAGCAAACCACAAGGAGGAAAAATGCAGCATTTCAAAAGCACCAAACCAAGGATCAAGCAGTAAAGCCATGTATTATGTGTGCAAAGTCACAGTTAAATCTCTGATAACAAAACCCCAGTCTGACAGTGACTCAGACCTAGTTCTGCTTTACTTGAACCAAAAGCCTGGGAGGTTGGAAGAAAAAGTTAGAACACATTATTCCATTTTAGCTCTCATTATTAATCATTGAAATTCACTATTTGAGAAGAAGGAAGAAACTTCTGAGATGAAAGGAGACAGACAGCAGATAATGTCATGGTAAAACCTGTACTGAATTAACAACACTGAAAACGATGTTGCAAAGTTGGGAAGAAATTGCTTGGCATGTTTTTGTGACTGATGTTTATGAAGTGGATTCCTCCTAACCCTCCACACAACAAAATACTGCTGTCATTATTTCTGTGCTGCAGCTGCAAATAAGGGCTCAGATTCTAAAGACAGACGCTGTAAAATAATTTAAAGGAGATGTATACCTCACAATTTTAAGAAATAAAAGGTTTGCTCCGCAACTGTGAGGGGGGTGAAGATTTTTTAAATTGATGGCATATAGATTTTTTAAATTAAATGGCATATACCCTCTTAGCTATTTAGTCCATCAATGCCTAGAATAAGATATTGCAGGACAAGCAAGTTCAGTGACCCACTCATCTCCTGTACCACTACCTGCAGCAGTTGTCCCATAACTGTCCTTCAAGGTATGCAAGAATAACTTCATCAGGGTCTCTGTGGAACAGCTTGATGGACCTGTTCAATAAGCGGATGAGTCTTTCTTCTGCAGTGCTGCCAACCCTTGGCTCCTATAGCATCTAGCTGGAATGCAAAGACCTCCACTCTTGGGACAGAAGAAAGTGTCCGTGGCTATCCCACACTCGTGTTGGATAACTGTGAATTAGTCACAAGGCATGTATAAATCAATGCGCGGTCCAAAACATGACTTAGCAACGGTGAGGCCTTTTCCTACCCAGTGTATTTCTTTTGTATTTGAGGCAGAACATGGCCACTCCCAGATTTCATTTCTCATGCATATTTCACTCCATTTTTCCTTCCTGCAGTATTTGTGCCATTTATCTTGCCCTATATTCACTTTCCTTTTTTTCCTACTTTTGGGAAAAGCATCTAATATCCCTGTAGCATTAGTTTTTCTTTGTTAATGTCAAAAAATGTTAATCCGTGAAGACTTGCTTCCTAGATAATGTTAATTCAGCTGCCAGTTTTATAATAGGATTATGCTTTCCAGGATTTAAAAATCCCACTTGTTAGCTACAAAACAGACTTCTACTAACAGCTATAAAATCTAATTTAATCCCTATTGGCATTAACTAAATAGCTGAGGTATAATTTCTGTGTAGCTACACTTAACACCCTGCTATTGCCATAAATATATAAAATTCCCTTTGAAGTTATAAAAGAAACTGTTCAGTAGGATAAACAGGGTCTCATGAGTCCAATCATATGCTATCTCCAAGGCATAACAAATGTTGTTTACATATTGTAAGGATTTTGTGGACAGTTTATTTAAATAGATTCACCCATGTTTACATGTATTAATTTGCCCTTTTTCTCAAGAAAATGCATACTAAATTATGATCTATAATTATTCTATTTAAAAATAATTGGTTAACGAGTGGAAGATTCGGTCTGTGTGGAATCAAAGTTTAAACAGTATCCAGATAACCTGACTAAGCTGGAAGAAAATACCAATTTGTTCAACACATCCCCTTTTAACGCACAATTGTATTGTGAAACCTTAGAAGATGAAGTTATCTCAAGCCTGGCATAGGAGCAGCTATTATGAGGCAATCTAGTAAAAGACTGTAACAAGTAAGGAGGAAAGAATGAGCAAGCCATGGTTTACAATCATCCTAAAATGAACAGCAAGGATCTTTACAACCATTTGCTCCCAAATGAGGAACAACACAAGGATTTATGGTCTTCTGGAGCTCAGTGATGAGAAATTGAGAAAAATATTTACAATTCTTTTCTCCCAGTCTTGAAATAACTGGCAAGTACATTGTTCTGGAGAGGGTAGCCCTAACACACTGCAGTGAAAGAAGGATAGCAAACAGAGCTATTACAGTGATCCACAGCAGACAGCACTATGTTATGCAGCCATTCAGGAGTTGAAGCAGCAATTTCACAGCAACCAAGCTGCTTTAAAGATAGAAATTTTAGTCAAACTCAGAAAACACTAAGATTTTATTTATCCTTTCAGAAAAGATTCAAAGTGCTGATCAGACTCCACCATCAGCTCGTCCCTTTCCCTACTGCTAAACTAGAAGACAGATCATAATCTCCCTTGCGATATTCATAACCAAAAGGGGCAAAGATGGGCAACCTCAGCAGAGAAGCTTATGCTAACATCCAAACCTGCAGTACGCTGGATTTGCAGATGTGTGCATTTGTCTTAGGAGACAGATATACAGTACACTTCAGTCAATGCATTTAGATGTGCTAACAATTGCCAACACTTCACACATACATAAAAAACACCACCAAAATAGCAACTTTCAAATGCGGCTAGATGTTTTGACCTACTGGAAATGAAGAAAAAAACCTGGCATGGTTTTTTTTCCTTTGCAAAGGAATTCCTTAGTTGGAAGCGCAAACTCCGGGCGTGCCAAGGTGTAACCTGGGGACACATTAAAAGCTTTTGTGTCCCTGGAGCCTGCTGCACACTGCGTAGCCAGCAGAGCTATGCAGGTTTAGATGCAAGTAAACAAATGCATGTACTTCCTAATGCTCTGTCCCCGTTTATTCTGGTTTGTACGACAGGGACTAGAAAAATCACAAGGGTTGCGTATTGTGTTCTATTCTGATATGTGAGCATGCAGTGAATTCATGGCTCTGGACGCTCTCCAGTTGCAGTAAGCCAGAAGTGTGTTTCTGTAGCCTTTTTGGGTACCTGCCTGTTCCATGAAAGTGTATTCTTTTGGTGTATAAAGCATTGTTTAACATACAGTCTTTTCACAATACACATTCAGAGAAGAAAGTCATTCACAGAATATGTAAAAATCAGAGCTTTAGGCAATCGTAATCCATGTGTTTTGTCTTCTGTTGAACAGAGATAAATCACTCCACTCTAAGATGAAGGGATGTCATGGCATGGACTTAGTTTGCAGTGGAAATAAAGGGCTGGTTTTAGATGGTTCTATGCTTATTTTGGGAATGGTGTGTCCTGCAACTATCACAGCCCACCTGCCTTCAATTCAATATATAGTGATGTACAGGAGGAAGAAGGTCAGACTCCTGAAGGGTTTAATCCTGTATTACTCATTTAGACACAAATGTCCTTAACTCATTGTGAAATATTATCTGAATAAGGACTGCAGAATCTGCAGCATTGTGAGTACTGCAGACTCCTGCTAACTGGACATAGAGTGGAAGGAAATGAGGCTTCTGCACAGGTACTGGTGGTTTGGTTCCCACCACTGAGTGCTAGGATCCTTTTCTCTGGTCTCCAGAAGAATAATAGATGAAACCAAAGGTACAGAGGTTAAACATCATGCTTTCAGCTGACACCTGGCAAGGTTCCCAAGCCTAGCCATGACCACACACACCCTCACCCTCATCTGCAACTTCTATATGTACAGCTATGCTGTTCTTCCATCTGACACAAAAAATTGTTTTCTCTTACCCAGCATCCTGCCATACTTCCTTGTTTTGCTACCTAATAATACTACAAAACCCCAGGTAAAAAGGTAATGTTTAAACAGTTTGGTAAAATAAACCACAGATTTTTCCCATAATCTTCTGAGTATCTCTAAGGTTGCGCCCACTCCTCACCATCCTGGGACAAGTCCAGTTTTGATGGCACCAAGGCACTGGGAAAAGTACCATGTATTTCCACCTTCCCTTACCTATTCATCTTACCTAAATCCGACTAAATGTCCACTAGATCACTACCTTGACTGTGATACATCATATGAAAGTTTATCACAGAAGGCAAGAGTTGCATTCTCTGTGTGTCCTACCACTTTCTGATCCATGTCCCTGTTAATAAGGTCTGTGGGTTTCCTCATGCTTGGCTCGCCTCTCTGTTTTCAAAATGTGGCCCTTGCAATGTGGAAGAATAAGCAGTGGACTACTGGTTACGAGCACAATGGAGTCTTAGGTTCAAGACTAGGCTTCAAGATTAATTACAACAGAAATTTGGACATGCAAACATATTCCTCTGCCTGCTCATGGCCAACAAAAAAGCAAAGGAGACCTGCAACAAATGGCGCTGAGTGCTGAGAATCCCTGTGACGGTGATCAGGGCAGTAACCGTATGTTTTCCTCTCCCCCACCCACACTGCAGCCCTGACAACACAACCCACCACGTGGCTCTGCACACAAAGAAACGTCTGCCCACATTTGATCCAACGGATTGTTTCTAAGCTGCTTGTGTATACTGAACTTTTTGTATTGGCTTGATTTTCTATAGCACACTTGAAACTCAATGGCTCCCTTCAAACTAAGTCTAGATGCTCAACAGCTGTGCAGCCAGGTTCTTCCTGCTAAGAAAACAGATGAAATATTGAAAACTGGTCCAGAAATGTGCAGCAATCATGACTTCTAGTCCTGCAATTAGCCTTCGGCATCCAGCTGTGCAGATGGGCCTGTAGACTACATATGAAGAGTTGAAGTACTGTGTATTCCAAGTCCATACAAACATTAACTGTATTTTTCAAAATATTTTCCCAGGTCTATTAATGTATTCCTGCCTGAAATCCCTGTTAATACTGAGCCAACACATTTTCCCTAAGTTTCTAGACACCATTCTGTCAGCAAGTAATAGTTATATCAGAACATGTCCAAGACAAACTTAATTGGCTACATCTGAATCAGTGGAAAAGAAATAACTGGCAATTCAAAGGCTCTGCTCGAAGAGACACAGGCATTACTGAGCTCATTAAGAAGAAAATTGCTGAATATTGCAATCGTCCTTATGAATCCTCAAATCTTTATGTAAGGAAGATGATTGGCTTGTAGAGTAAAACAATAGGAACAAAAACTTTTATTGTCACAGTTACCACTCAGGAGTGGCAGTTCTTCCAGGACCATGGTGGGATTAATAAGGAAATGAAAACACTTTACAACTTCCACAAAAATGTATATTCATCAGAACTCTTTAAGGATCAAAAAGGCCTTGCAGAGTTTCACTGTACAGTTCAGCTTCCCTACAATAAACCAGAGAGACTTTTGGGCTCCCCAATTCCTACAGAAGAAATTTCCCATGCTACTGAGACTTTTAATAATGGCAAGCCACCAGGGAAAGCAGCATTCCCATTTTAATTTTGTGCATCTTTTGAAGAGAAGTCACCCTACTATGCGCCTGTGTACATTTAATCATTCTCTACACACTTTATCAGCAAGCCTTCTCCCTGTAGGAGGAATACAATCAGGTACAGTACTAATTTATTATAAATAAAGCAAAGACCTGGTAAAATAACCTAGTTATCAGTGTTTCATGCAACTGTGCCTATGAAGTACTAGCTAACATTCTCACTATGAGCCTAAAGAAATACCTGCAGCATTGATAAATCCTAACCAACTTGACTTTATTAAAAAAAAAAAAAATTATCATCACACAGTACAGGAAAACTGTTGATTTTAATTGAAGTAGCTAGAGATTTATGGAAACCAACTGCAGCTTTTTTCCACTGATACTATAAAAGCCTTCAATAAGATCAATAAGGAAACTCATTTCAATAAGGAAAGCCTGGGATTTTTTTTGTATACCATGCTGACCCATTTTATGTATTTATCTCCACCCCCAAATTTAGTTGAAGTGTTATTTTATATGCAGGAGCCTCTTCTCATTGGTGATAACGAATCAAAAGGTCAGAAGGCCTCAGATTACGGGAAAAATGGTAGGCAAGGATGCTCTCTCTCCAGTGTGCTGTTTGTTCTGACCCCAGGATCAGATCACTAGAGAGATGGAGAAGGCATTCTCATGGGGAGAAATCTCCATAAAATCAGCATGTATGCGGATGATCTGCTCTTAACTGTAATGAACCCAGAGTCATCTCTTACGTATGCGTCATTCATAATGGAACAGTTTGAAAAGTGGTCAGGCTTTAATCCTATTTTTAAAAATAGATGATTCGAAAGAATTAATTGAATTTTTTTTTTCTTCCATGGCACAGCACAGCGATGATCTTTTAAGTGGCTGCTACAAGATATTAAGTCAGAACAAATTTATGCTATGACCCTAAGAGGCCATGCTGCGGATAAGCAAAATAGGTCCTTCCCTATCCACCCTCTTAGTCAAACCGAACTTCTCCTTGCTCCTGAGGGGAGCAGGAGAACAGAAGAGGCTCAGGGGCTGCCGTTCCCCCTCTTGAGGAAGGGATGTGAGGAAAGGACAGAGCTGAGGCTTCCTCTTCTCCAGCTTCTGCTGCCCAAGTGCTGGAGGAGAGAGGAACTTCTTTCTAAAAGAGACAAAGTGACACAATCACAATTCACAGCAAAAAGGGCTTAGGAACTTAAACCCTAATGGGTCCTACATAATTTTACAGCGCAGTCCTGAATATTAATAACTTTCATTGGATGACTGAGATCTATTTAGTTCCAGAGGAACAACAATAAAGTTTCATATTTTCAAGTGTTTTACGTCAGAGGACCCCACAGACATTTCCCAGCCATATGTACACTCACAGAATCACAGAATGGTAGCGGTTGGAAGGGACCTCTGTGGGTCATCTAGTCCAACGAAGCAGGGTCACCTACAGCAGGCAAACCATGTCCCAAAGTGCCGCATCTACACGTGTTTTGAACCCCTCCAGGGACGGGGTCTCCACCACTGCCCTGCGCAGCCTGGTCCAACGCCTGACCGCTCTTCCAGTAAAGACATTTTTCTGAATATCCAATGTAAACGCAACTTGAGGACATGAACTAAGTACCTAATGAGTGCAAGCCTTTTTTTGCCGTTGGGGATAAGGCATATATATTGCTCCACAGAGATGTTGTCCCTCCCTCATTTCTCCTTCTCCACTTATGTCTTGGGCAGGACATTCTAGACTGGAAAACTTCCCGTACCTTCTTCTATTGGAGATTAAGACGTCTTCTTCTCGAAGATGTGGTCAAAAAGAAGATCCACGATGCCAATCCTGAGCTGACGGACGGGCAGATCCAGGCGATGCTGAGGCGCTGGTTTGTGGAGGTGGAAGGGACAGTGAAGGTAAATGAAAAGAGCGGTTTCACCAAGGCCATCGGCTTCCCTGGGCTGAAGTTCGTGAAGTTCTCCCAGGGGGAGTCTGACCTCTGGTTTTTAATTGTAACGTCCACGAACGTTTTAGGTGATGAAAGAGAAATTCTGGGCAATGTTCCAGGCCATGAGCTGGTTTATGGGGACACTGCTTACACCAGGCCAGAAAAGCAAAACAGGTTTTGTCCCCAAGCGCGTAGCACCATGGAGAGGAAAACCTGAGCGTCTTCCAAGGGCGACCAGCTCGCGAGGCAGGGCAGCGCGTGGGGAGGCGGCGCGGCAGGGGTGCTGCTGTCTGCCGGGTCCGGCAGCAGGGATCCCCGACTCGCAGCACCGGCGCCCAACAGCCCCGTCTCCTGGGTTCTGTGCACAGCCGGCCTCGAGTAGCACGGCCGAGCTGTCCTGGCTGTGCGTACCCGGGGGGTCCTCTCTGATGGGGAAGCAGGATTTTTATTTTGTTTTTAATTATTCTTTCTCACTGAATTATCTCCTCAGTCCTGCTCTGTGCCGCTGACCCTGAGAAGGGTGCGGAGGTTTGCTGCTTGTATCCAGATGTTCCACAGAATCACAGAGTGGTCGGGGTTGGCAGGACCCTCTGTGGGTCACCCAGCCCAACCCCCTGCCC
>Ga0181612_135190_pt1 | contig 12770 bp, 12 predicted proteins | sample HoacroProtozoa21_FD_119630 | JGI IMG/M metagenome (GOLD analysis project Ga0181612, IMG submission 119630) | Hoatzin crop microbial communities from Cojedes, Venezuel. Combined Assembly of Gp0051906, Gp0051904, Gp0051908 | reverse complement strand
GCCCAGGGAGGCTGTGGAGTCTCCTTCTCTGGAGATATTCAAGACCCACCTGGACAAGGTCCTGTGCAGCCTGCTGTAGGTGACCCTGCTTTGGCAGGGGTCTTGGACTACATGACCCACAGATGTCCCTTCCAACCCCAACCGTTCTGGGATTCGTTTCAGTATTTCTGGGATGCTCGTGTAGATGGTGTGTGTCCTAGGTTCGTGTCCTTGCTCTGAAACTGACTGTTCTGAGGGACCGGCAAAGCTGTTCTACATGTTCTGGTTTTCATCTTGTTTATGAAAATATTTTTGGAAGGTCCGTCTTACCTGATGTTCAAATAGATGTAATTAATACAGCTATAAACTTACCCAGAACACAGCCTCCAAGCTCGGCATGTTCACTAGTCCTAGAGATGAATGGCTGCTCAGTTTGGGACATCTGTTGGTGACACAGAGGCTCAGAGGTAACTTAGGGGGGTATGAACCTATAGGAGCTATGGGGAATCTGTGATGTAATGGCTTAGCTTTTGGTCAGCTCCTGGCCAAGGGTTTTTGTGACCTGAATACATGTTCAAGGCATGTTTTGCAGACTGTTGTATATAGTTGAAGGGACATAAATCAGGCTCCTTAGATTGAACTATCTATGAATATTAATACACATTCCAATATCTCTGTCCACTGAATTTAAAGAACTTTTTCTACTTTACTTTCAGAACCCTGCTTGTTGTTTGAAGTGCATTTCAGTTTTTAGTTGCTAGTCCTTGTGATACATTGTATCAGAAACTTCTTTTTTTACTGATTTACTTGTTTTTGCCAGGAATGTTACTGAAAGTGGCAAGCAGTAAAATTGTGAGGTAGGAGATGTTGGGATCACTGTGGGAAATAGGGACAGAAAGGAGAATGAACATGCATTTTTAGTTTTTTTTGTGGCATTTAAGTTGGGTGAAGTTGTTTTTACAAATAATAAAGGAAACATCAGAGGCTGCCCTTTTCAGGAGGTGCAGAGTTAAGTATTTCCAGTTGTTGACCTGTGAAGAAGGAAGGAATTCTTTTTAGTGCACTGCACGTATGTGCAAACATCAGTACATAGACCTGCATGAGATTGTTGTGGCAGTGTTGCAACTTGCTAGAGCAGGAATGATTGCCTATCTATGTGCTGAAAGCAAAATTGATCTGAGCTGCAGTGGCCCCTCTAGAGTGTACGTTTTATCACTTTATTAATCTCTAATCCTTTCAAATCCAATTGATTCTTTGCTACAAGAAGAATGATTAGTGCCTATAATACATACTGATATGAAAACATACAGTGCTCCGCCACTGAAGACAGAGGCTTAGATAAAAGTTAAGCTTCCAACCTGACCACTTTGCTTTTCCGAGACATGGTGACCAGGCTGCCTGTGCCCACCAGCCTCTGCCATCAGTTCCTCCTCCCTTGCCCTCCCCGAGTGATTCCTTGTTGGAGTAAGGAAGGGAGGCAGTGTGAGGGTATTTCTGTTAGCTTGACTTGTTTTAAATCTCCTCCATCTGTGAGATTCACAAAACTAACTCTGTTGTTCTGCGTATGACCTATGGAAGCTTGCTCCCAGTTGCCTTTTTTTTTTTTTGACGAAGGTGTTTTGACACTTCAGTTTAAGACAGGTGCAGTTGGTTTGCATCTTGGAAGGATCAGTAGTCTGTTAAAAAGGTATTGACTGAGATTTGTGCATCCGTCATTCCAGATGGGAAATCAAATAGTAATTGAATAAGTAGGACACCGTTTGATCCAGGCAGCTGTAAGCATTGTTCACTGTTTTTTTGATAAAGAAACTGGAGGCAATAGCAGTACCTGGCATGAGCCTTTAGTACCTATCTTATTCCTGTTGCTGTAATGAGGTGGGAGGAATGGGAACCTGTATGAGACCCTGACTGCTAACCTGACCTACCAGCCCCTCTGGGGCAGGAGCATCAGGGAAAAGGGTATGTGTCAGGGCAAGCCCTGGAGGGATACAGCCCCCCTTTCAGTGAACAGGCCTGAAACAGGACAAAAAGGAGAGCCCAAAGATCCCAAATTCCTTTCTTGTGTTTAAAGTACAGTATTTTGTATGTCGCTCTTTCGGCATCCAGTAACCGTGTGTGCAGTTTAAATGCTTGTTAGGGCTGCGTCATAGATGCCTTGAAACATGATGGTAGTATTATTTTTTTGACTTTCTGTATTCTAGTTGTGCTTTGCTACTTTGGCAGGGTTTTTTTTAAGGTCTCATGGGACTATTGGGTGTTTTTAGTAAACATCTACTACTATGATTATTTGATACAAGTGCTTTTTCTCTCTGTTTGCATCATAGTTATTCCCATTTTACAGATGGTAGAAAAACATCCAGAGATGAAGCAGTGTTCAAGTTGCCCAGCATACTGAAGCTGGTGTGGAGGAGTAACATGTATAAAATGTTTCCTTCTGTTCTGTTGCTAATGCCTTAGGCAAAAATGAGGAAACCAGTACTGTCTGCTAGAGAAGTTTTGAGGCTAAATAAGCAGTGTGTAGAATGTGCTTTTATGCCCTTGGATATATGTGCTAGGGAAAAGTGATTTCTGCTATTTTTTGGTAGAAGGTAGCAAGATGTATCTGCTAGAAATGGAGGAGGAAGAGGAGAGAGATTCTGCTATACCAGGTTTTGTGCATTAGTTTTAGGCTAAGAGCTTTTGCCTCTGAAAGTTACCAGTCTGTTGCATGTATTGGCTGTAAGCTGTCCTCCCAGTGTATAGTGAGGGTCACAGGAGGGAAAAACACTTAAGACTGTAAAATGACATATGGAGTACCCGAGGGACCATTAGCCTTGGAGAGGCCAGTCAAGTCTCTTGGGTAACCAAGTTTATAGAAGCCTATACTTACTCCTCTGACCTAGAGAACATTTGTTGATCGTAAACTGCAGCGGCTCTGCAGGCGGTCGGCTGCGTCTGAGCCACTCTGGGCTCCATCTGTGCTTACCTAGTAGCTGCCTTTAGATTTTTAGCAATACTGGGAAGTGGAGTTCTGTTGTCAGATGTGTGAAGAGCTTAAAACAGCTTTATCCAAGGACACCTCAGTATATAGTATAACCAGAAGTTCGTGTTTGTTTAAAGAAATACTGGTCCTTTCATCCTACTGTAGAAATACATATGAAAATTTGAATGCAGAGGTATTTCACAGCATTTTTTAAAATTTATTTTTTATTTTTTGAGAGTTAATGGATATTGTCTGGTATGTTGAAGATAGAAGTAACTTAATATTTGTGAAGACTGTTCATATAGCAGATCAGATTTTTCACAAGACAACAGGAATTGTTTGTTCTTGGTTTTGAGCATTATGTTTTTGTTTTGCTGATGCACTCTGTGATCCTAAGGTTATTTGGATCAATGTGCAGAGCCACTTCATGCAGGCTTTTGCTGTCTTATACGTTCAGTAAAACATACATATGGGTGGGCCTGGAAGGGGAAATGTAATGTGAGATATAATCATTCTAGTGTCTTTGGGCTAATGCCAAAATGCAGAAATATAATCACATTCTGCAGAATAGGGCTCATCAGAATTTCTTTTTCAGTGACACAATTTCATTTTGAACAGTAAATTCCTTGAGATGGATACATTTAATAAGCAATGGAAAACTGCTGGAACATGAATCAAAGGCAGGGTTATTCCCAGGCTCTGTATCTCTGGGGCGTTCAATAGCTGCAGCGGAACGCTAGGACTTCTGAGGTCCTTGATACGGATGTTGGATGAAGAAGCTGGAAGGCTTGAACACATAGTGGTCAGGACCCTACTGTTTCTGAGATTCCCTGCTGGGAAGCAGTTGGCCATGTCAAATCTCTCAGGTTGCCAGCAGAGGAGATCTGAAAATGGAGAAAGTGAGAGTGGTTTAGTGGAGCCGGGTCACCTCGCAGGCTTCCTCAGCTCCCAGGTTGGAGGTGGATCTGCGGCCATCAGCACTGCTGTCTGGCAGACCTCTCTGGTGAAGGAGGACCACCTTCTGGACCTGCTTCTTCCTCTCTTGTGGCAGGCTCCTCATTGCAGAGTATGTTTTGTTGAGAAAATAAACCAATTTTTAAGTCTTTCTAAAACCTGTGTGGTTTAGAAAAGCAAATTTTAAACTCAAGCCAAGAAAAAAATTGTTGTAGATTTGAGCCCTTGAATCTATTACTTGTTTTTGATGTGACCTTGAAAATCTTGTCCCATTATATAAAGCCAGAGAGGTGTGAATAGTAATGTGGTTTTAGACAATCAAAAATAAGGAAGGAAATTAGGATGTGTATCACTAATGACATTTTGAATGTAATATTTCCATTCAAAATGACATCTGTAATTTTAGGCAAGTTGGGAGACTACAATGGAGACTGCACTTTGGAGTGGAGTGTCTCAGCTTTATTGGAGCAGATTGAAAGCTGAAGCTTTTTGACTAAGTTCTGATGTAGGTCATCATAATTCTTACTGTGACTTTACATCGTATTATTTACAGCATTATTTTTTCATCTGGATAGGATGATTAAATTTGCTCTATACCATTCAGTGTTTTTTGGAAATGGTTTTGTTCCAGCTGCAGAACATGCCCCTGACTTAGTGCATGAGGGTTGAAACCTAAATCCAGCCATGGGATACCTGGCTGCAACTGTTGTGGACCTTACACAGGGAAAATGTAAAGCTCAACCGATGACGAAAGGATCTTTATTAAATTCTGTTTCAGAAATGTCTAAAAATGAACTGTTCCATTAACCATCCTTCATAAAGAGCTGTAATTGATGGCTTTCTCTGAAGGACACAAATCCCGTGTGAACAGTTGGTTGTCCACCACGCCCTTGTGTGAAGTCTTTTGCAGAATGTGTCACCAACTTGCTTCATCTTGTAGTGAGGAAGACCCTCTGTGCTAGTTGTAGTCTCTTGAAACGATTTCCTCCCCCACCCTTCCCCCAAAGTGACATGCTGGGTACCATGGTCATGAGAACCTAAAAAATACAAATTCCACAATATAGTTGTAGAACGGCTTGGTAATGCCAAACCAAGTTGAAATGTGACATTCAGTCTCTTATTGGTGTGTAAATGTGAGCATCCTCGAGGAAGGCAAGTGCTTTGCTTGCTGGGGGCTGCTGGGTAAAAGCTCTCCTCTGTGGTGTTTTCATGGCTGTGATTGGAAGTGGCATGTTTTTCAACTTTGTGCAAGACAAGCGCATCCTTTCCTGCACATAGGGTTGCCCTTTCAGAATCATGATGAGTAATATACTTGTAAAAATCAGATCTCCTTTAATGGTTTTATTGTGCACATGAAAGTTGTGCATTATCAATGTAATTACTGAGATAATTTAATACTCATTCTATGCTTTACTACAGCACTTCACAGCAGGGAGCTGTAAAAGGTAATTTTGATCTCCTTAAACTTTGTTTAGGTTATTAAGAAATATTTTTTAGTGGCAGAAGAGGGAATTCTGGTTTTGCATAATCTAATAGCCCCTTAAGGCTCACCTTTTAAAATCACATCAGTCAGACAGGGGACGAGATGGGAGCAGTCAGTCATCTTGCTAAGTGTTCAGTGATTCTAGAGCACGCAGCATCCACGGCCGGTGATCCCCAGGTGCGGAGCTGTGCAGGGTTTGGTGGTAGTCAGTATCAGATTTTTCCAAACAACTAGGAGGTAAGAGAGAATAAACCCATCAAAGGTCTTGTCTAAGTGTGGTACGGACTCTTCCAGTCCGTCCTTTGAGGTGTTTTTAAAGGTATCTTAGTGCCCCAAACAGTCTAGAGCGAGGGAGCGGGCTGGGCTACCCCCTTGGCAGGATGCTGTTCCTGCCTCGGCTGCCTTGGGAAGCAGCGGTGCAGCCCCTGCTCAGGGTGGGTCCAGCAGGGACTCCTCAAGCTTGTCCCCCACACATGGGGTCTGGGCTCTGCTCTAAGGAATTGGACTGGGCTGTGTCGTGTTCCTCTTTTTTATTTTCTTTGAGAAACTTTCTTTAGAATAGGATATGCTGTAATATGCCAAGAGAATTAACCAGAGGAGGCTTCTGTGTAGAGTGAGAGAGGAGCTCATTAATTGCTTAAAAATTAGGCAGTCTCCATCTGAGTAATTGGTGTTGGCTGACTGGCCTTCCTCAGTCTAAGAAGTAGCTCATTAGTAGAATACACACAGATGGTACTGTGCTCTAAGGTATTTAAAATACACAGGCAGAGAACTGTATTAATAAGGCAAACCTGTTCTTAGTCTCCATGACTGAGTTTGCGACAAGCAGCAGAGGGAACAGTGTCATTTGGTAAATATTGTTAGGTAAATGCATTTCCATAAATTTATTTAGTTTCCATTTTTCTGCAGATAACAGATGATGATAAATACTCAAAGTAATTTACTGTTTCTGGAAAAATTGCATTGCAAGAACTGGCTTACAATAACTATTTCATTTGTTCAGTACCTAATTTACCCATACAATTGCCTAGAGGGAGAGATGTATTCAGAGACTAATTTTTATTTGGGATATATATAGTTTTTTGCTTTTTGTTCGTGCTTATGATGCTTTTCTGTATGCAGTTTGTTAATAGCTTATTCAAAATAAGACTTTTCCTGAATGGGTTAGGTTCCTTCTGCAAATGGTGGTGGATGGCAAAATCAGAAATTACCCCAGGGAAGAGGAAAAGCGGCAAGCCTGGACCCCCCAGCAGTGGTGGGGGGAAGGAGCCAGCCTGCAGCAGGTGAGCAGGGGCTGAGCGGGGTCACCTCCGGCTTCCTTCCTGACAAACCTGCCAGCGCAGCTGTGGAGGGGTGCTGCCCGGCATCTCCCAACTTCAAAGCTGCAGGGTAGGTTCAGAGGGGATGATAAGCATGGCTTCGTTTTCAAATGGCAGACTCGCCCTCTGCCCCTCATCCCATGTGTCTCATTGAACAGAGACCTGCTCCATCACTCCTTTGGGCAGTCTCTTTTTTGTCCGAGCTCGTCTTATAGTTACTGTTGTCCATTGGTGCACTTTACTGTGAGCAGTGAGACTGCTTCCACACCCCATCTGTGAATTCATAAGCATATTTGCTTTCCTGTTGAAGAGACTTTTACCATTAAGACTGGGCTGGGGAAGCAGTTGGGCTCCTGCAGATAATCATTCTTCCCCGAACAGAGTTTTGTCTCCTATGTAGTTACGCCTTGTTTAGAGCTACTTTTCCCATCAGTGCTTGCATGTCTTTGTCATGAACTGTGATTAATTCTTTCTGAGAAAGAATGGAATATTTCCCGTGTTGATTCTCTGCAGACTCAGTGCATTTCACGACTTCCTTGAGGGGGGGGCTTAAACAGAGCTGCTCATTACACCCTTCTGGCACGTGTTTTTTCACCAAGCCCTCACCAGAGCTGTTTGTAGTATTTTCAGTGGACATAATTTACATTGTTGCTTCACTCTGTTTTTCATTTCTGATAGACTGGATGTGTGTTACTTGGGCGCATGCTGTTGTTGAAGAGAATGGTTCTACTTCAGCTTGATTAGTCTTTGCGTTGTTGTGTGTGTGCAAGTTATAGTGCCATTTTGGTTGATCTTTTTGAGTTGATGTCAGTTTTTGTGGAGGGTATTTTAAAAATACTAGCCTGGACTAGGTAACTTTGGAACAAATGTAGTCTGTGGAGAATATTTTAATAGCTACCATGTTGCTTTAGTGATATGCAAGTGTTGTAAATGATGCTGATCCTCTCTGAGGTGGAGTGCTACTCAGTTTAAGTCCTGCTTTGGGCTTAGGTTCCATCCTTGTTAGTGTGCGTGGTTTCCACAGCCCACGCTGGAGGGAGCAGAACTATCATGAAACAAGGTTTGTTTTGTAGAACTCAAATATTTGAACCTGAAAAATTTGAAGAAACAGTGGAATGTACTTACTGCTCTGGGGTAATGGGATTCAATGTTTCCAAGGTCATTTAAGGATGGCTGCAAGTAGAAATGCAATTTAGTGGTGTATCGGGAGATGGGAGGATGGGATAGATGTTGTGCGTAGGGAACTGGGAAGGCTTTTTGCAAGGGTGTGTGTAGAAGACAAAGACTTTAGAAGAAAACTCTTTACAGTTTTCACTTGATTATAGATTTGGCTTGATGGAGAAGTGGGGAGGGTCTGGGGTTTACAAGGACAGAACATCACCAAGTTACATGATTGTCAAGGAAATTTCAGGAATTTGGTGGCAGTGGGATTCCATAAACTGTTCAAAGGTGGCGGTGTATGCAGTCCTGGAGGCGAGGAGGGCTTTTGAGTGAAGGTGTTGAAGAAGGAAGAGCTGTACGTCATTTTAGCTTTCAAATTGCAGGGTAATTTGATAGGGTTTACTAGTAACCCTGGGCTGTGGGGTGTGTTGGTTTTTTTTCTGCTTCTTCAAAGCCATTGAAGTTGGTGGAATTAAACTAGGAATTAGCAAACATGACTGTGTAGCACTGGGACTGTTTCTCCCTTCTGTGTGCCAAGCTTCTGCTTATTAGGTGTGGTTCTGCAAAAACATCCATTGATTTTAGTTGTTCAGAAACTAATTACTTCGTAACCCACAGGATCAAGCAGGAGAGCTGCTTATTTAGCCTATAACAACACAGATCTTATTGTGGTGCCCAGTTGTGGTGGCACTTGCTGCAGGGAACCTCCCATTGACCCTGCTTGTGAGATGGCTGCAGAGCACGGCCCCACGCATGTATCCTGCCTCTAGACTTCGACTGTTGTGCATGCAAATGGACAGCAATTATCATTGAAGTAATGAGTACTTAATGGATGTTTATACTCTGCAAATTTGAAGCATTTTGAAGCTGAAATGTCCCTGCTGGTGTAGGTTGATGTGTGCCACAGATTGCTCAGGTGAGAACATAAGTGGGAGGAGAGCAAGTTATCAGGGAAAGTAGACTCTGACAGCTCCCTCTCCTGCTGCTACCTCAGGTGTTGCAGTGGGTAAGTGGAGAGAGAAGTATAAATGCATTGCAGTAAATCCCCAGGAAGAATATTTGCCTTTTCTAGGCAGTATCATGATGAAAATTCCACTGTGGCGGATTTTGTTGGGACCTGGCTATTCATTAAAATGAAAGCCAAGCCTGTCAATATGGTAGATGTAGCAGCAGAAATTCCCTGAAAATGACACCTTGGCTGTAGTTTGACTAAATAATCAGCAAATAGTTTAGTGCAGGCTGAATTCAGGCATGCTACGCAGATTCTTTCAGTGCATCGACTTGAAAAGGCCCTTTAATGCCAATCCATTTGGATACCGCGGTATTGTTTCCAAGTACAAAATCTGATTTTTAATTGAAGTTTTATAACCCACAAGAGAAAAGTAATAAATCACTACTATTATTTCAAAGACAAATCCTTTGGGGGCAACTCCCAATTGCAATTCCTCAAGCATCTTTAAGATTCTCAGAAGAAATCAATACATTTCTCAATGACGATTATCCTTGGAAACCTTCTCAATTAGATATGATACAAAGAAACAAAGCTGTGGTGGTCCCCAGCTGCGCTTTGCCCATGAAAGTGCCTTTGCAACTGGAAAAGCTAAATGAAATTGTAAAGCAGAACTTGTCTATATCAGTAAGCAGCTATCTTTTGTCAAGTACATGTGGTGATAAAATTACCTCCGAGGTTGGAATTGTTGACTCATTTAAACTGTAAGTTCTCATGGACTGGCATGGTCTGTCTTCTCTATTTGGCTGGAGCTCTTGAGTGCTTCTGTTCTACAGAGGACCAGGAATACTTTAGTAGTGCTAATTAGAGGGCCAGAGCCTGTCCTAAAGTGCTCGTTTGAACTTACAGTGTTAATGATAAAATAAGAATCAGAATGTTAATTAAGATTATTTGTAGACATTGGGATCACTGTGTACAGCAGAACAGAAATGCTGCAATTCCTGGAAGGGCTATTTTTTTTTTTTTAAATTCAGAAACAACTGTTTTACTGATATTGTTAGTGAATAATTTTTTAATGGACTTACGGTGATTTGGGTGGCTGCGAACTACACCGTGGATCAAGATTGCTTGGTAACTCTTCCACTGTGAGTTGGGTACCATTCTGTGGCATTTGTCTGACTGAACGCACAAATTAACTTCTTTCTGCAAGAAAAGACATGGGATTGCCTGACCACCTGTTTAGTGGCCATCTCAGTCCTGTCCGGTTCGCAGCAGCATATAGATAAAGTTTATTGGGATGGAAGGACCCAGTGCTGTGTAATGAGTGTTTCTGCGTTAGTTCTTGGAGCATTATGGTTGGATGCTGCTGTAATGGTAGCGGCGTCTCCGTCTTCCTGTATATGGCAAGAGCAGGAATACTCTCAAGCAGCTAGAACAAATTGGTTTTGTCTTGAACAAATTTGTTGTGCTCAAACATGGGTGTGTGAACGATGCCTCTGCCAAAAAAGCTGTTAGTCGGAGTTGTTGGGGAATAACAGGCTGAAGATCTCCACCGCCTCGATCATCATTCTGGCCAGTGAAGGCCACCAACAGCTCTTTGCCAGGTGTCTTCCGTGGAGCACACACGGAGACTGAGGCTGCCTGACAGTCTTTGTGAATCCAAGTTTGCTCCATCCCAGGTTCATTACCTTGTTCAAGCTGTTTTGTTTGACCTGAATGGAATAGCCATGGGAACAGAGGGTTTTTAATAGGATGTGGGAAATTCAGGTTCTTGCTTTCTGGCATTACAGAAGCATAATTTATAACAGAAAAGAACAGAAAAATTATCTTCCTGCATTTAGTCATCTAGTGTGCATTTGGTTACAACTTTCACAGTTTGACTCCAAGTCCACGTAGTTTGTGTTGCTAGCTGGCAAAATAGAATATGACAGCCTCCTACAGACAGTAAAGGACCCCAAAATCGGGAAGGATTAATGAAGTCCTTGGGTGAGTCTGTAAATTATGGCTGCTTTCTGCCATAGTCTTTGATGGCACAGTCACAGATTACTACTCTCAAGTGCTATTCCAGAAGCACCACTAACGTGGTCCTTTGGTCTGTTAACTTTTATGTCTCTCCATACTCACAACAGTCCATCAAGCCACATTTCTAACCAGAAAAAAAGGGTCAAAAAAAGTGCATATGTTTAATGCAGCCGATTAAAAACTGTCAAAGTGAATTCTCTTGCTGCTGTACTGTATTGGAAAGCTGCATAAGAAAATCTCTTGTGCAGGGGATCGCAGAATAATCATAAAGTGCTTGAGGTCTCCTTGGACTGAGGGGTCTCTGACTGGTTAGAGCTCAGCAAGCATCTACTCTGCTGTGTTTGCTCAGAAAGGGTTGAAGACTTTCTGGCAGCTTCTGAATACTAGAGCAGTTATTTTTCCTGTGCAACAGTGGAAGGATGACTATGCATAATGTAATTTTAACTTAATTTAGTGTACCTTGTAGATTTTTACATACAGAATAATGCCAGAAGAATTTGGAAAAGGTTTTATCTTAGTGAAGCCTGTGTTATAACTCTGACATCAGCAGAGAAAATACGTTGATTCAAAGAACTTTTAAAAAGCTCCTCTTGACTTCTGCATTTGACGATTTAAAAACACATTATCATGATTAATTTGTTGTTCTTAGTAAAATCTTCAGCTCTCCTTTTAATGAGATTGTGCTGATAGCAGAGCTTCATATGCTGGTGTGATTTCCCTATATGTTAGTTAATAGCTAACTAATTAGAAATGTAAAAGTAATTCTTGTTGTGTAAACAAATAGACTCCAAAACCTCCTAATGGATAATGCAGTTTTAGTATTTAATTTCTGCAGTACTGACAAAGAGAGGACTTTATTGTGAGGCCTCTTGTGCAAAAAAAAAAGGTCTGCTTTCAACTAAACTGATTCTCGAGAGAGGGGATAAATAGTGGTTTCGAAATGGCAATGTGAGTTCCCCTCTCCTGTGGGAAATGTAAGCAAATCAATGGACGTTCCAGAGTGATTGTGAGTTTTTCCTGTGTTTTGTAAATTTTCTGGAGGCTTCCTGCACTGTTTGTGTTCCTCTCCAAGGACATATTTTGTTATGTCTTTTTTTTTTAATTTCTGTAATGAAATGGGAGTCTCCAGTGTTCCTGTCATCTTTTCTGAACCAGGAAGTAAAACATTAGGGAGAAAAGGTGAAAAAATTCAGAATGTGACTTCTGAGAAGTGCTGAAGGCCTTCGCACCTTTCAAAGAACTGTAGTTCCTCAATTCTTGTTGACTGCAATACATTTTAAAATACCTACCTTTTAAAAAAAATTTGGCCTTGAGTACCTAAACTTTGCACTGCAATTGATGAGAGCTGCAGAACCTAAGCACCACTGAAAATCAAACTATCGGTCACGCTCACTGGCTTCCTTTGATGGGAGCAACAGTATGCCTTGGGGAGTTTTGGGAGCTTTGCTTAAAATTTCAGCACCTAAATGAAGAGAACTTTCTGTTCATCTCTTTGCTTCTGGTGGTGTCACCTCCTGAGAGCAGAGCTGGGGCTCTCCTACGAGAGAGGTACTGCAGGGTCACCAGGAAGCCCATTTACTGTCCCTGAACCCACATGTGCCTCCTCTCCCCCATCCTACGATGGGACAGGCAGCCTGGAAAGTGAGCACTGTTCGTAACGCACTGATAGCTGCTGCTGGCGGCCAGTTCCATTTTGTTTGCTGATTGCTGTAGCTTATTGTTAACAAGAGAAATTATTTTTTTTTTTTCTTGGGAAGCAAATGTGCTGGTTTTTGGGGCAAGAAGAATTGCCCAGGATGGAAGGTTTTGTCCTCATTAAATTAGCAGATTGTACCTCCTCATTTGTGTTCATAAGCCTTCAAATAATAAAAATGCACCATAATGTATAGGGCTTTATTAAACCACGGTACTTTCCATGCTGGAGGATTCTAATACTTGAAG
>Ga0181612_126446_pt1 | contig 12770 bp, 7 predicted proteins | sample HoacroProtozoa21_FD_119630 | JGI IMG/M metagenome (GOLD analysis project Ga0181612, IMG submission 119630) | Hoatzin crop microbial communities from Cojedes, Venezuel. Combined Assembly of Gp0051906, Gp0051904, Gp0051908 | reverse complement strand
GGAAATAAAGCTCCTCTCTTTGTTCTTGTTGAATAGATTGAATATCTACACACTAAGAAGTTAAAATTACATCACCAGAAGTAGTAACATCCTCTTAAATACTGCTTTATGTTTTTGTGGAGTAAAAAAAACGAAATAGAAAACTTACAAATAGCCTTGAAAACAACTTTAAGGAATAAAAGCACGTAGAATTTGTAAAAAAGCTAGACAAATAAGGCTTTAGAAATGCTGATCTTGAATTATAAAATACAGTATTGCTGCAATCAAAGCATGTATTAGAACTAGAATAACTCATTAAAAAGTGTACTGTGCGTCTTGCATGTGTCATTTTTTCTGTTTGCATTGCTGCATTAAGTTCAAGTCACAGTTTTTATGGTTTTGGTTTTTTATAAAGAAAATTATATAAAAATACAATACTAGTAAGGCAAATATTAAAAACAGGATTAAATCCAGTACGCTCAAATATCCATTGTCAAGTATCCTCTGGGCATAGACCAGAAATTAATGTAACATTGTCTACTCCAATTTCTCCAGTTTTGCCCTTCCCACGTTCTGATTCAAAAGTGACCTGTCGTAAGAAAAGAGATGTATTAACAGTGAAAATGTAGTTTATCCAACCATGTAGCAACTCTAAATGTTAACTAGTTATAAAGCTATATCTGAGGAATGTTTTATCACAATACAGGACTTAATGACTCAAATCCTTGCAGTTTTTAGAGTTTCCCTGTATTATTTGAACTAGACTTATAATCCTCTGCACAGATTTACAATACCAAATGGATTCCTTTAATAAGATTACTTATTTTCATTGTACGAAGAAAATGCAAATTGAGTGAAATCCTATTACAATAATGTAGTTTTATCACAGTATGTGATGTTAATGCACTTCATTTCTTGAAGACATTACAACTGTTCATTTGCAATCTATTTGAAACCTTAGGTTTTGGGTTTATATACTATACATCTATATTTATGTATATAGCATGTGTATATATAGTATAGTAGGTATACTATATATATAGAGTAGGTTCATTTTTATGAATAGGATGCCTGGGTTTTTATTTGATAAGTCTGCTTCTCGTATATGTAAGGGCTTGTCTACATCATTCCAGCAGTGCAAAGAACTTTGAAAAGGGCTTGCATCTCATTTATACTCATAGCATTCAATTACACAGCAGAAGCCTTTAGACAGCACTGAAAATGTTCAGTCACATAAATGAAAACCAGGCCTTAGAATTTCAAGGAAAAACTTGCTCAAGTCCTAATTGAGGCAGTTTTCAGGCATACATCAGTGCACAGTGTTCCCTCTTGGCTAGCATGACCTGCTCCAAAGGTGATTGCCCACCCTTGATTATAAATGGTATCTCCTTTTGCTCTAATGGTCTGATTTAGTGTGGTTTGAGAGCATCTCCTTCTCTGAAATTGAAAATTTTCATTTTTCCAGGCATGTATGTATGCTTCTGTTGCATGAGATATTACGGAGAGATTTTGATTGCTTGTGTTCATTTATGATCTGATGCAGTTTTTACACAAAATGACAGGATTACTGGCATCAGTGTCCTAACCAACTGGGGTAATTCAGTTCTGAAATTACAACCAGATAATAACTTTTCCACCTCCTAAAATGTGTGCTGCTATTTCCCATTTCAGATAAGCATTTCAATTGCCAGCAAGCGATGCCTATAAAACAGTTGGTGGAACACTTGAGGATTAGGAAATTAAGCTGTTGTGTTGATTGTGGTAGCTGGTTTATAAATTGTGTTATACTTACACTGTTGGTTGTTTCAGCCCCCTGAAATATCTCTATTTTTCCAGTTCTCCACCTTTCATCTTTTCCTTTGTCCTGCTCCCAGACAGGAGCAGGTTTTTTGTTTGCCAGGAACACTCGAAGTTTGCCCACTCTCTCGCCAGCAAGCCGATAACTGAAAATCAGGCAGTAGCTGCTCTTTGGTTTGAGGTCAGTGAGGAGAAGTTTTAGACGCCCCATATCCTTCTTGTGCCCCACAAAAGCTGGAACTGCCATGTAGTACCCATCCCCTTGTACCAAAAAAAAAAAAAAAAAAGGAGAACGCATCTTTAATGGACTTGTGTTATTTATTAGCGAATTGAATACATATGTGCTAAGAAAATAGATGGAAGCTGTGTTACTTGAATAATTTAAAATCAGACTGGAGAAAAGCAGCAGGGAGCGTACTTTCCAAAGAATAAGCTTGCACTGTTGGAAGTCAGATGAGTTTACAGAGGAGATGAGTTCGTATTTCACTGGCAATTACAGTCATTCTTCCTTGCACTATCTTTCAAAGGCAAAACCATCTCAGTTTTTCAAATGCAACAGCCTGAAACAAGCTGCTGTGCCTCTGTGGTCAGACCATTTCCTGCACTTGAGCTAGCTCAGTACTCTCCACTGCCCTCTGCAGTGATGACAAACTCATAAAGGAACTGATTGCTTATTCTCCAGATCTTGGGGTGGCAATGAAATGACAGACACACACAAAGTGATAAAGGGATAAAACATCTGGGCTCATAAATAAAGTTGTAATCAGCAGATGTAAGTTCAGGGAGATGGGGTAAGGTCAGGGTAAGGTCTTCCTGGAAGTGACAGCACATAGAATGGACTTGGGGAGAGGGAAATTTATGAGGCAGGAGAGGAAGGATTAGTGAAGAAAGACTGGGATGGAAAGACTGTGAGGGAAGAGGGGGAGAATGTGTGTGTAGGAACAGGAGCAAGTGGCCTGCAGGATCCACCTGTCCCTACCGCAGCAACTTCTGCAACATTTCCTGCGTCACAGGGGAAGAGACAGCCTTTCAAGCAAGTTTCTTCAGCACAACTTTCTGCACACACCCGCAAAGCAATTGCATATTGTGCTCGTGGAGCTCCCTCTCAGGTTTGAGCAGGCCTGCCCTTGGTACCAGGTCAGGTATCGGTTGTTCTTGAATAGCCCCCTGCCCTTGGCTCGTCCTGAGGAATGCCGACACTAGTTGGTCTTGCAGAGTTTGAGATTTCTGAGCAGCTGTCACAGCGCTGTCTAAGCCCTGTAAGTGACTATGTTGCCACATCCATCTAAACGGCAGACGTGTGATTAAATGCCCTACCAGTGTTGGAGAGACACAATGTGTAACCAATAAATTTTCCGTTGCCTTGTACCTTGTAATTCTGAACAGTTATATTCTAATAATTTCTCTCTTTTGACTCGGTTGTGTTGAAATATGTTGCCGATTACCAGTTTCCACTGGATATTTCAAAGAAACAATTTCCACTCCCAGCGTTCTCTGCCTCCTTTTCTCTTTTATAAAGATAACCCGCTGATGGGAAAGCTAATTCTTGATCCTGTTCTCCGCTCTGTCCTCCTTGTTCTGGAGGGGGTGAGCCATCAAATCAAAGCATAGCTAGAGGACAAATATTAAATACCTCTATCTCGATCAGCAGGATTCCAGTCAAAGTCATCATCAGCATCTTGTTTCCAGTCACAGACCCCTCGACTGAAGCTGCAATCAACTGAAAAAAAAATTGGCAATAGAGACTCAGAGATAAGAGGGCCACTATGTCATAAGTACTGATAAAAATAATTTGCTCTTTATTCACCCAGTTATTAAAGTATAGGTCATTCTAAAATTATCTACAATCTGAGTTCCGATAAGTGTTGACCTAGATGAAATCGCAAAAAAGCAAAACATCAGAATTTATGTACTAATTCTTTCTTTAACTCACAGGAAAATCTGTTGTGTCTTTTTACTGCCAATCTATCTCACATCTGCACATGGGTTATGTGCTGTGGCTTCTGTACACTGCGTGTCTGCTGATCACCAGGTATAGCTGGAGGTGTTAGTTTTGAACTCTAGCATCCTAAATGGTTTGGGATCTGCCAACGTTAGAGCTTTCCTCTCTCCATTTGTTACACTGCTGTAGTTGCAATCGGCTGAGATGCTCAAGCTCCAGTTCTGTCCATTGAAAGAGGGAAGCTGGTCTCCCATGAGAGAAATCCTTTACATCAGCACTTCATACTCGTACTACATGGAGCTGGGAGTAGCCCAGATCAGTTGACCTTTAGAGCACACTGAAAAAGGGTGTCACCCAGAGCAGACCACAGCCTTCGGCTGACAGTGCAGATGAAAAGCATTTCACACGCAAAGATAGAAACACTGTGCAATGCAAGCATGACAGATCAGATTACGAATGATACGTCAGCCATCTGAATTTCCTCAGAAAGAAGCATCCTTCTTGTTATTTTCATGTATTTTATCACGAGACAGAGAAGTGCAGAACATGGCATTTACAGAGATTTACTGTAAAAGTCCATTGTTTCTGAGATTACTGCTTTCTGAATTGGAAAAACCCGTATCTCACCCTTAATGTCAGCCAGCACATCTATCTATTTTGTTTTTGTTTTGTTTACGATTTGGAAGCATTTGTGGATTGTTTTTGGGTGAAACCCACCTTGTCCTAAAAAAAATCTCAGCTACAGCCAATCCCAGCATTTCAGCCCCTGCCCGCTTGGCTGGTAAGTCCCCAGGAGCATGCTGCTGTCCTGTAAATACATGAGCTCAATGCAATCTCTCAGTCCCCTCTTTTGCATTCTGCTTTTTTCCATGGCTCTCATAAGCAGGTCGTTATAGTCAGCTTCATGATTCTGTCCACCCCAGGGAAACTGTTTCCCACCAGGGAAGTGGGGGAGAGTGCCCTTTGGTCTGCCTTTATGCTCTGCTTTGACCAGAGCTGCCCTGCAGCCTGCTACAGTTCCCAACAGGCAGTGAAGTTTTCCGTTTAAAAGTGTGTGAAGCAGTTTCCTAGGGCATGGCAGAAGCTCGTGTACATAAATTGACAGGTCTTGGATCTTTTATGCTCCCTTGACTGGCTTCACAACAATTTTTCAATGTGAGAAAGAACAGCTAGTATCATCTTACTCTGATATACATAGGACTTACTGATGAATTGGGAACCATCATAGATACATAGCTAGGCTATTTAAGATTCAGGGTAAATACTTATTCAGTCTTGTTCAGGGGAAACTCCTATTGACTTCTGACAGAGGACCAGGAGAAAAACCAAGAGAATATGGCTGAAGGACTTTGGCATATTGTTGCAGGCTATGCAACACTCTTCTAACATGGTTTCATTTTATAGACGATAGAAGTGACTTTATTTTTTCATGACTATTTCATCAGATGAATTCAACTGCAAGTCAAGTTTCAGTGTGGGGAACTTTCTATACATGGCTTATAATATGTATGTTTTGAAAGGGACACAAAAACAGCTTCTCACATTGGAACTGGCAGAATGGTTTGGCCAGATAGTGTCTCTAACACGCTCACCAAACCTTTGTTTTATGTTAAAGGCTTTTAAACTGGTTGTGGCTTGGCTAATATAGGTTGTCAAGAAAACACAAAATACACAGGAAAATAAATACTGTAGAATAAAAATAATCTACCTTCTTGCTCTGGTCTCGACACTGGAACTTTCCTCTGTGCCAGGAGAGGGCCAAAGGCAGCTGCTTCTTTCACCTTAGGAACTATGGAAAACAACTTGTTAAGTGCTAAGTAATCATGGGAACAGAAAATGGAACTTCACTCCTTTACACCAGTTGCCATCATTTATTTAAATAACTCAATGTATGTGTTTTCCACTCCACCACCAAACTCACATTCCCAACCCCAGTTAGATACTAACTCTGAATTTTAAAACGTAGTGTAAATTGCTGTTTTCCACAGCACTGTGCCTTCTAAGCTGTGGGCAATGGAGCCACAAGATTCACAAGGTCATAAAATGTTGAACGTGAACTTTCTTTGGCATGGTGGCCTGCTTTCTTGCTACAAAACTTCGATCAATGATCGAAGTACCTGAACTTTACCAGACAGCGAAGACAAATCCTCAGTGACTTGGCAGCACTTTGCCAACAGCAGCCTCAAAAAACAGGTAATGTCAGAGACTTTGTAAAAGCCATAAATGTTGGGGGAATCAAAGGTCCACAGCTCTGTATTCAGGTAAGTGATAGCTGGTGCTGCTATAACAGAAGCCCCAGGAAATTATTTTTCTGAAGCCATACTCTCCACTGGGGTACATGTTCTCTTGCAAAGCTGATCAGCTCTGCTGTCTGTTGGGGAGGAAGGCTGCAGTGACTGCCCTATCTCTTCCTCACCCTCCCTGCAACAGCTGACAAGCACAGCCTGACGTTTTGATAACCAGTCCTGGTGGAAACCCCCAAACAAGTTCTTTTGTAAAAATTGGTTGATGTGTTTTGTGCCAGACTGGAAGAGTCAGTACAGCAGCACAGTACAGGAGTGTTAGGTGCACTCTCTAAGATACTGGCCTACAGGATGTAGTTACTCAAGAAGCCATATTTTTCAGCAGCAGCCTCAGGGACCAAGGCAAAATCTCTCCTGTCTAATGAGCTACAAAGATATAGAAGCTTGCAAACTCTTTTTTACTCTAAGTAATACTCTAAAATACTCAAAGTATTTTTAAAGTTCTGTGATTAAGCTTGTTTTGTACTATTTTAAGTGATTAATAGAGAAATGCACTCACTAAAAAAAATTATAGTCTCAACTTCTTTATGCAAAGCCTGTATAAGTAACTAATCACACACGAGATAAGGGGAAGATGTGCTTTCACTGGCAGAGGATTCTATCCTTTGCAAACAGATATGCAGATGTTACCTATGGTATATACATACATATCTATGAAAACAGGAGGAGCTTAAATGTGCCATTTTAGAGGAGGAGTGAGGGAGGAACCTTTGGATTAACGCTTACAGAAGCTGTTAGTGGAAAGCCTGACAGACTGAAGTCCACTTTTCAGTCACACCACATGGGCAGCAGCGCTAAGAAAAGTTCAGACTTCCCCAGCAGAGCCAAATGATAGGATGCCATCTACTTAACCTTTCTTCTCCTTCAAAACTGTCAAAAATTGCTCTGTGTGTACACCAGAGAAAACACACACTAACGAAGAGGCCCTGGAGGCACTTCCAAAGGTGCTCATCTGAGCTGAGAAAGGAGATTCATGCAATCTTACGAGCTTTCTGATAAATTGCCAGAGCGTGTCCTCTCTTGTTGCCCTTGCAGTCCTTCCCTCACCCAGACCATTGCTTAAATCACCTGGATAATATTCTTACTTAAGGCAAGGATTACTATATCTTTCTCCAAATTAATATGTGTCTACATCTACACATCTAGGAACAGGCACATAGAGATTAGGTGCTAAGTTTACTGTCATGCCATAAACTTGGCCTCATACTTAGTGAAAGAGGCTCAGGCTGTGAAAACCCTTGCCAAAGTGAAGAGAGCTATTAAAATATGATGAGTTCTGGAAAGAGTGGAGTGATTTAACAGAAGACAACAGCTGCCAGAATGATTTATTTATTGAGTTATTGAATTACACTTGAATTCACTTGAGGGATATACATGCAGGTGTAGCTGTGTGGTGACGATGCTTCAAGTGAAGAACTGTCATGCACATAAAAAGCGCCAAATTTTGTATCCAAATCTATTTTTGTTTTCAGTGTCAGGTATTACGCTCAGATTCTCCACTTGATGGAGGATACCACCTGCGTATTACGAGAAACTGTAAGCTTCAGCTTACAGAAAGGTTTCCAAGAAACCTTACTTCTTGGAACGTGCGTACATTTTACATCAGATCATCACTGGACATAGCCATGATCCAAAGTTTACCCCTCCTAAGTACTGGGCAGCAGTCTGGATTGCTCTTTTCAGCTCTTCTGCTGTCAAGCGGCGCTTGCAGAAAGGCAGGCCTCATCTCATGTTCCCTAAGAACATACTCTCACCAACAAAAGCTCACATACATCCCACTTCAGGCACAGCAGAGCCTGTCCTTCTTTCTGCACTGCTGGTGCCCACCCACCTACTTATCTGCAGCCCTAGCTATTATATAGTCTCTACATATAAAACCCTTCGTATCATGGTGCAACACATTCTTAACCATTGATGTCATCCTGATACTCTTATGAGGTAAAAAGGGTTGATTGTATGAGCAGGAATTAGTGGCAGAGAGAACTCATGCCCAGGTCTTCAGCAGTATCTATATAACTAACTACCACCAGTTCCCGTAGGACTTATGCCTGTGGATGTCTGTCATGAGCTGAGCATAAGTACATTGGCAATGTTCTGGTCCTGAGAATGGCCACCTTGTTGCTGACACAGGTTCTTGCATCTGCAAGAAATTCAGTGTTGCTATCTGTGACATGTATCTGAGTATTGCCCCTGTTCTAAGCAGGGGGGAATCTCTCTGAGCCATGTTAGATGCAGTTTGTCACTTGTATTATATATCAGGAACTGCAGCAAGGAAGGAGACTTTCTGCAAAATAGAACAGCCCCAGCCAGCTCTATCTGGCTGAAAGCACTTCCTTAAAAAATAATAGGACTCACATAAACCAGCTCTGAAACTACTGAGGACGTCTGCAATCATGGAAACGCTTCTTAGCAATAACCTCAGAAAATGAGCAAGTAGTGCTGAAAAGAAGCATTGAGACATTGTTCTAGTATAAACATGGATGAACAGAGTGCCAGGAAGGGGATTTAGAAACAAATTTATACCTGAAACTAGAATTCCACTTTAAAAACACCAGGTTTACAGGGAGTGCTGCACATAATGAAATAGATGAGCTTTGAGAGCTACTTCTTAGCCATCCCCCTGTCTGGGGACCTTTAGATAGCTAAGTAAAGAAAGATAACAGACTGCCACTAAAAGATATAGCAGAAGAGCTAGTTAGGTTCAAGCAACCTTCTCACCTTCTCAAGGTGAGAAGCTTGTTTGGAGCTGGCTTGCACCTGGCTTGGTTGGAGCACAACTGGAGTGAGTTCAGGTCCACCTGAAAAGTACCACATCAGTCTATAAGTCAAATAAGGGCCAGTGAGGTCACGAAAGCAACAGGAAACTTCAGGAGCACATCTGGAAAACCACTGCTTCAATTAAGCTGCAATATTAAAAGGTCCAAAGTAAAAAAAAAGAAAAAAAAAAGAATTGTAGAATGATTTGGGTTGGAAGGGACCTTAAAGATCATCTAGTTCCAACCCCCCGGCCATGGGCAGGGACACCTTCCACTAGACCAGGTTGCTCAAAGCCCCGTCCAACCTGGCCTTGAACACTTCCTGGGAGGGGGCATCCACAGGTTCTCTGGGAAGAAGAAACTGAAACCCCAAATCCAACAAGCAGAAGCTCAGTAGAATGGGTCTGTGGAACACTGTCTCCTGGACACCCTTCAGAAACAGTACAAAAGCACTGGTAACAGACTGGTTGAAGGAGCTTACTGAAAACACTGATAGATTTTCCTTTAGTGCACTTGGTTTCACCTCTCTGCTTGGCCAACTGCTGTATATAAAATTACTTATAGTGCATTTGGAAACGACATTTTTGTCTGAAAAAATATGGCTTGGTTTTGGCTTGGAAGTAATTTTCTATTTGTCTGCAGTAATGCATATGCTATCTTTAAACCTTTCATTCCTTTTTTTTTCCTGTTAGTGGGATTGTGTTTCTTATAAATCATCTGTGGCATCACACTGAGCTCTTGCTGAGGCAGCTCTACAGGAAGAACAGACATATAGCAGAATATAAGCACCCATGTGTTCATGTATTTAAATGTTCTATTTTTATTTCCTGTTATGGCTGTTTGATTTTTCTCTCCCCTGGAAAACAGCTATACCTGGTTTTGCCTAGGTAGTCTAGTTAGTCTAAATGTAAAAATAACACACAAAATTTGGGAAAAGAAACTCACTGTTGGCAATTCTGATATGCAGAATTCTAAAGTGCCTGAAACTCAGCATGCAGGAACTCTCACAAGAATGGCACTCCCTGTCTTACTAATACTGCTTTCTGATGTTCAAACCCCATTAAAAAAACCTCCAGAAAACCAGAGTGGGCACTGTAAAAAAATCCAGCAGAACACAAGAGGTAGTAAAATGAAGACTGGCTTCCTACAGATAAAGTGTAACACTATGTTGGACTCAAAGGAATATGCCACATCTCTGCTACCACATCCTCCTCTGAAAGAATTACAGATGTCAGATGTCTGACATTTTTTGAGCCTTTTATCTACAGCTGCGGACTGAACTGTGGCCTGAGTGTTATTTGCTCACACAGTGGTCTAATTATCAGAAAAGAATAAGATGAAGACCAAACATCCTGATTAACTGAGAGTGCTCTTGTTCAGAATTAGGAGCCTAGAACCCATAAGGAAAACAGTTCCATGTACAGAAAGGACATTTCTCACACAGTAAGGAGCTTTCCAATACTTTGGTTTACTCTCATTTTCTATGCATCTGCAATTTTTGCAATGAGTAGGACAGAGTCCTATTTATTAAACTGTACCTTTCACAGCAAGACAGGACCTTCCTTCACACTGAACAAGGCAAATATCCCATGGAAAATAAGTGATTTAAAGTCATTACAGACTGTATCATAAGGTACAAAAATATAAGAAGAAAAATTTAGCACAGATGACCTTATTTTGACATTTCTTAAATGTTGGGGGCTTCATTTTACTATCTTTAACTATCGTGTTTAAAAAAAAAATCTTTGTGTAGTAGTTTTCACAAAGGTCCTGTATTTTGGATAGTTGGCCTAGTTTAATAATTTCAATCTCTATATAATAACTCCTTTTTTTTCCCCCCACAATATTTTTCTGTGGCTTCCTATATTATGTAGTAAAACTACTACAATAAAATAATACATAAATTTAAAAATAATAATTAGGATCTCTGAAAAGTGTGACCTATCCATTTTTCCTAATTAACTACTCTTTCTGAAAGACAAACAATACCAATATTAATAATACAAAAGGCAGATGCTATGTGAATACTTGAGGGAATTATATGAAGGAAATTAATGTGGTAGTAAAAGAATCACTGCTGAACAGACATCAGCAGAGAAGGAGGAAAAAGGATGTGTAAATTTACGAGCTGTAAATCTGAACTAAGCATGTACTCCAAAGGATTGTTCAATGTCATTAAAAATGAAAGTGTTTTTAAAGCCAAATGTTCAAGCAAGTAAGTGCCTAAATCATGACTGATTTTTTACAATAACAAGGATCAAGTATAGCATATGAAATTTTAAAAGGAGAGGAAACACAGTTAACACATGCAACCCATCCTGACAGAAAAATGCAAATGGCACAATGTCTTAAGTCCTATACATAGCTGGTATCAAACAAGAAAGCCATAAATAATACAGAGTTCACATACTTAATGAAACTACATCTTGGGTGTACTAGTATCACTATATCAAGAAGTACACTAGTATTTTGCCAGTATCCCCTGGCAAAATAAAATCTCTCTAGCATGTTCAGCATATAAATCCCTTACATTAATAGTAGAAAATTCCAGCCAAATGTGACTGGAACAAAGACAGTATAGGCAAAAATACAGATAAACCACAGTGCTTTAATATTTTTAAGCAATAATATTAATTGTCACTGCTGTCAGTTGTAGTGGCAATCTTGTAGAGACAAGTGGTCTCTGCCTAGCCCAGGTATGCGGTGTTCAAATGTCCTGGTGTGGTTGAGAAAGTCCTTGAAAAAGAATCTCACCAAACACTACAACAAAAATCTCTTGCGTATTATTTGGCTTTTCCTATGGACAAAGGATTTTCCCTGTGTGCCCTCACTCAAACTGAAATTGGGGAAACGAATGCATTCCAAATAGTATGGCAGCGAGTACTCAACAGGAAGGTTACAACGATCCACCCCTTGCAACGGCATCAGGTCGTGTGCAGGAGAGCATGTTCCCCTTCTATCACCAGGCACAGAAAGCAGAGTCCTATGTCCTTTTACCTGAAAAAGATGGTGGCCCTACCCTAGGGACACTATTTCTGCCAATCCTGCCTGATCTGCTCAAGTAGGTCACAGAAGAAACCTGTTGAGATGTCTGAGCTACCTCCCCCAAGCCATCAATCCATCCATCACAGAAAGGCAGAAAGGAATAGGAGGACTGACTTGGATGATTATTTTTTTTTCTCACAGGCTGCCTTGCCTCACAAGTGAAGAAGCAGAAAAGCCCGCAGTCCTTATGGCACAGAATTTTGAATAAGTGTATATGTAACTGATAACAGTATTACTTATAAATATTTAGTTTATTGTTTATAGTAACTATTAACAGAACCTATTAGTACTATGTCCCTAAAAGTGCAATATTCTTGCAGTTCTGTTTGGAAGAAAAAGCTTTTGTCCCTACAGTAATCACAGCTACGGGGAAGCACACTCTGGCTGAGGGTAAATATACCTTCAGGTTCCACTAGCATTTTGCAATTTGTTAGTCAATCTTTTTGAGTCCTTCCCAGTCTAACCACATTTAGCTGAACGTAACTGTTACTACCAGTGCTGGTCAGTTCACACCATTCTCTTGGCACATGCAAGTTCCCCACCAACTTACCTCCATGAAGAAGCTTAAATACCTGAGAACTTTGTCTTAACAAAAGTCTCCATATGCATTGCAACTGTCTTCTGCTCATTTTCTTCATACTTACTGCAAAATTATGGCCAGTTTTGGATTAATTAGCATGACTGGGAAGAGTTATGTCCTTCCTTAGGATAGTATTTTAGTGAAAATGCGTGTGAAACAGAAAAATCATAAAAGTATGAGATTGGCCATCAAAAGACCCAGGTTTTATTGCTTCTTGTGAGTCAACAGAGGCAAGTCACTTAATCCTTTAGTCTGAGACTCTCAAATGCATTTGGCAGTACCAGCACTGTAAGGCTGAACCCTAAGGGTAGCTTGCCATCCAGTGAAAACTTCAACCCCGATTTGGCTTCAGCTCCTGCAGCTGCTGC
>Ga0181612_109443_pt1 | contig 12770 bp, 6 predicted proteins | sample HoacroProtozoa21_FD_119630 | JGI IMG/M metagenome (GOLD analysis project Ga0181612, IMG submission 119630) | Hoatzin crop microbial communities from Cojedes, Venezuel. Combined Assembly of Gp0051906, Gp0051904, Gp0051908 | reverse complement strand
TGATGAGTGTGCTATGCAACCAGGAACTAATACTGCTTAAAAAAGCCTTTCTTACCCTTATTTTTTCTTCTTTTTTTCCGAGGCTGGTGACCTGTCACCCAAAGTTCAAGATATTGCTGCCTCTTTAAATATAATGTTATATATACTCTTGAGAGAGTCGTTTTCACTGGATATCTCTGTGCTTTTACAAGCTAAGTGAGATCTACTTTGTTCTTAATAAGGTGTAAATACATCCTTCCTCTTTGGCTGTAATACCCTGATATGGGGTGGGGGGAGTGCTGAAAGAGGTGGATGTTTGTTATTTTACAAGCTTTTTACAATACCAGCCTAATGAGATAATGTATTTATTTATTATAACAATAAACACAGCTGTAAAATGGACCATAAAAAATAATAGATGACTCACAGATTTCTACACCCAACATGTCAGCTGTAATTGGGGAATAAATTAAATGATCCATCTGCTTGCCATCTTTTACACTATTTTCCTTAGTACCTTCAATATTTAAATACAGTCAGCATTATTTATATTAATTACTCACTAACAACAGCAACAACAAAATCTCTGCAAGGAAATTGATTGGCCTTGTAATATAATTCCCCAGCCGCATCACACACATACTATGTTCTTTCCCTTACACTTAAATCTAATGAGTATGATGGACTTTTACTTTTTTTATTAATAGTTTTCACTGTGTCATGCCAATACTATTGAGTCTTCTTTTTATTAGTGTCTCGGAGGCAGTGCTAGCAATGATATATCATATAAAAGGTTGAGAGACAGTTCAATCCATTAAACTGGAAAAGAAATCTTCAACTCCATTCCAAGAGCAGCAGCTTCAGGAATACAGAGCTGTGACACAGTCCTAAAATTGGAATAGTATCACCGAAAGATCCAAACAGAGGTGAAGTGTTTGGAGTAACAGATGTTATACAAGCAGATCTGGAGAAATATTTCCTTTCTCAGATACGTGTAAGTTTATACATGTGAGTACTGGTATTTATATAAATAAGACAGGAGAGAGAAATTCATACACAACAGGATACTGACTGGGACACAAAGACAACCTGAACTTCTCCCACGTCCTTGCCCAATGTTAGATTCGTCAGGGCACAGTGCCATTGATTTGGGGAACCTTAACTGATCAGTGACAAGTTAAGTAATCACCATCAAATCCTTTCATTCTTTAGTCTGTACATCAAAGCTGGAATTAGTGTAATATTACTTTAGAAGGTGACAAAGAAAAAGAGGTATAATGATATAAAACAAGCTATGTTTTGGAAATTCCTTTCTATTTTCGACCTAAATGTAAAGATGTCATATCTGGTGCAGAAGTTCCTATTTTCATAACCTAATCTGTGTGTAAGAATTATTTTAATTTACTTTTTAAATAGGAAAAATATGGTAGATTGAAAAGTCTTGAAACTTTGGGATTCTTTTTTGTAGGAAATCCAGATTTAAAGGTTTTCTAATGATCTGTAGAAGCTGTTGATTAGGAAAGATTAAATAGCAGAGAATATTTAACAGGACACTGGGTTTTTCCACTAGTCTAGCCATTAACAGGAGCATCCTGGACGGAACCTTAGCCAGTCTGGAGACTGAATTGCGTCCAAATCTCCTCCCCTACCCAGCATTTTTAAAGTATTTCAGCCTAACATCACTGAAAACTTCATTAGCACTTTAGTCCTTCTGTTATCATTGAAGACATCCAGAAAATTTAAATATTTACTGTGAGCATAATAATACAGTATAACAAAATAGAAATAGTTTAAAGTCATATAATTACTTAAGTGAATACATGAACATGTGTACAACTAAAACTTAAGCCAGTCATTTTATAGACAATCTATCTGCCTGTAATTTGTTTGGATTGTGGTCAACTCTACCTCTCTCAAGGTTAGCTCTAACAGTAAGATTTTAAAATGCTCAACAGTCGTTAAGGACACCCAGTTAGAATTACACAGATATCCACTAACATAAATTCAGCTTGTTTTGACTATTCACATTTTTTTTCTCCAACTCCCAAATACCTCTAGCTCACATTTTATGCAAGTAAAAAATTAACGTTGCCTGCTAGGTTTAATGCACCCCTTTAAAAGGTGTTCCCCATTGCTGTTGTCCATCACACCTTTGTGTCTTTTGACAGGCTTTATTTTTTTATACAGCTGAAAGTCAAATAGTGAAATGCATGGGGTATTTTGAGGTTGGGGCTTTTTTCCTCAGTGGGTTATTTGGATGCCTTTTTGGCAGAAGATCTTTCAGAAAATCTGTCAAACAAATAAGAGAGCAAAACACTTCAGCCTTTCACTGCTGAAAGGGTTTGAAATGCAACATGCAGAAGGTGCATCTGAAGTAAGCGGTTCTCTAGCTGGCAACAATAACGTCTCAGTGATGGGAATTCTGCTAACAAGTTGTTTTGTCTAAATGAAAGAAGATGGTAGCTATATTTCAAAACCAGTCACCAGATTTTCTATCTACTTTCAATTTTCATTCTTCTCTCATCCTTCTCTTGCAGGGTAGATGAAGTAACCTACTGCAAACACCCTGCATGAGCATCTCATTGATTCACAAGGGCAAAGCTATTTCTTCTTGTTAGTAATTAATAAGATTTGAGCGCCTGTGGTGGCTGGTTATAGAGTTTATTGCTATTTAGTGCTATTATGGGATTCCACTTTCTGTATTTTCTCTTTTAGTCCATTTTTTATTATTATTTGAAAGGGTTCAATGGCAAAGCACCACTCAGGATGAGACAGGAAATCTGAATAATAAGCATTATCCTATATTCCAAAAAGAAAAAGCAGTATGGGTTCTGGAAGCAGATTAGTGCCCCATTTTTATGAAAAAATAATGGAAGAGATGTACCAGTTTCTGTTCTGTGTCCATCATTTCACCAGCTGTAGTAATAACCCATTTTTCTTCAAGTTTTTTACTTTGGAATTAGCATGTTGTTGGGCTCCTCTAAACAAGTTCACCTCTGGTGTAATTGCACTGACAGCTACAGAATTGTCCCAGGAGCAAAATTTATCAGTCCTTCATGTTACATATTTTTTTCCAGATGTTTTTGTCAGAGGATTTCTCAACCAGAAACTAGCACAGAAACAGCACCTTTTATTAATGCCACTCCAGATCCTTGCAAGACAAAACTCATGCCATAAGTTAGAGAAAGAAAAAACATCTCTTCCCTGCACTTGACTTGTTTTCTACTAACTGGGCCCATTCAAGACTGGTCTTCTCTTCTCCAGTCTGCTGTAAGGTAAAAATTGCCTTTATAATGGACAGCTCAGTGCAATCAGGTCCTTTAACTATGTTATATCAGCCAGGTAGTCTTTCTCAAGTCAAGGTGTCTTGCTTAAGAAAAGCTCTGCAAGCATAACACAGTTCCCTGCAGCAGTCTGACACTACCTATTTGTAATTAGGTAATACTACCCCTGCACAAATTTGGGAAGATTTCTCTCACCCTGCAATACCTGTTTTTGGCTGCAGATGTGTCTTGGTTCTCATGGTTTACAAGGGAATCAGCCAGTTTTTTCTTCACTGAGACCTTTCCACAGCCTCAATAAAGATGAAGATTCTGATTTCTTGGGGTTTTTTTCCTTTTCACATAGGTTAGGGGTGAATGTTGCATGCTGACAGACAATTTTGCTTTTGACATCTTGGAAACATTGTCACTATGATTTACTCCAGTAGTGGTGGTACTAAAACACCCATCACTTCCCTGGGCTCCCAGCTAAAGGAGCAGTGGACTTGGGTTTTTCCAGAAACACTCTTGCAGCATAATAAACCTTCACACTGCCACTCTTATAATCAATACTGGTCAACCTTGTTATCAAAAACCCTGCAAAATAATTCAAAAATCATAAAAAACAATGGCCATACGCAGCACTATCTCTCTACTGTTGAAATGCATCTATATCTAGGGGCAGGGACGTAATGGTTTTTTTAATTCTTCAGAGCAGATGCAGTAACATTTTAGGACAGGAAGAAGAATGTTGTTGTACATAATTGACCCTGGAGGAAGAATCAGAAAAAACAGCATATTATATTCTGAATCTTGCTCATAGTCAGAGCAAGAGTTAATCTACAGCACTAATTTCTGCATGTAGATATTTCAGAGTCTTTAATGTCTGCAAGAATTCAGGACTTAATATTTCATGCCTCTCCTGAATGATGGATAGTCTCACTCTAAGACATTGACTGAGACAAGAGGAGTTTCACCACCTGTGTAAATCACCCCATGTTTTATAAGATCTGAGTGCCATTGGAAAAAGTCCCACTGTTCAACTAGTTAAGCCCAGCCCCACAAGATATGGTAGATCGGATTAAATGTTCTCCCTGCCATCAGCCCTGTTTGTAACTGATCTTACACAGTTTCACAATGGGAAGAGAGTCTGGAGGAAAGTGTGGAGGAGATCACCAGGAGGACATCTGCATGAAAAGTGTAACACAAGGTTTTCTCCACAATCACTGTGCAAGCAACAAATTTTTCACACAAACCTAAAGACAAAAAGAAGGAGGAAACCTCAGGGACTGCAAGGAGTGAGGAAATTTCTCCAAATGTGAAAATGAACTTTTTTTTATTCTGGATATGGAATTGAAAATACCCCAAACCACTATTGTTGATTTCCAACAGTTCTGTGTTCTGTATGGAACAGAATCTTTATATTTTATGGAATTCATTAACAACGCTATTAGGCGCTTTGTCATTTTGGGGGCAATCCAGATTCTCTCAACACATTCTGAGTGTCTGTTGTATTAGTCTTCACAGCCCAGATGTTTTTCGCCAACTTCCCTTTGGTTTCAGTATTAGTAAGTCTGCATATAATATTGTTTAGAGGCTGTGGTATGCAGGATTTTCTAAATATATAATTGTTACTGATGGAGAAAAATGTCAGCAACTGGACAAATGCTTAACCATTAACTTGAAAAAGAATAGTGTTACTTCAAAATTCCCAGGGTTCTTGGTAAAACTTCCTCAAGAAGCAAATAATGCTGAACTTCCCAGAGAAGTTCACCATCCAAGATCCAGACGTGTTACCACAGGCAAATACACCACCTTATGCAAATTAAGTGAAATTGAGAATAAAGCAACCCCTGAAAGCAAGCATCATTGGGTGGGATTTACAGCCACTGTGGTTGCATCAAAGTCCACATTTACTAGAGTGAGCTGGTGGTAGTCATAATATCACATACGGAGACAGTATAAGCAAGAAAGCTAAGGCCCAAAAAGGATCACTGTACTTAATTAGTGTTTTCCCAGATGATGGGCACAGCTGTTAGGCCCATTCTTCCCCATTAGAGTCAACAGGTACATGTACACTTCTACCCCATCATGTTACACACTTTTGTGTAGCCACTCTCCAGCTACCTCATCCATTCCTCATTTTATCCATGGACTGGCACGCCTATACATGCGAGTATCTGGATTGCCAGCTGGATGGACTACAAGGTACAAAGGCACAAATCTGGGAAAATGCAAGAATAAGGTGTTAAACAAGGAATTAAATAAGGACCTTGCAAATTCTTTATGTCAGGACTTGTCTCAGCCTTGTTGGCAACAGCCTAACAACAGCCCTTCTAGAGTAAGGTTGAGGTACACTTGTGTGCACCATCCTTATCCATAGTTTCTGAGTAGATGATTCTTGATCTGGCCATACAACTCTCCATGTCATCAGTGATGAACAATGATTTTATTTATCCTTGCCCAGTATAAGAAGCAATCTCTTTATTGTGTATTTATAGTGTATTTCTTTCACCATAAATGGAGCATACTTGAGCAACAGGGTGGGAGACTGATTGGACAGTGAGTGTCTGCAACCTTCTTTAGTAAATATTCACAGAGGATTTTTGTACCCATTTCTCTATCATGTATAAATAATAACTGAGGAAATTTTTCCTTTTTGTTAAATTGGGGTTAACCAAACAGCACTCTGAAAAAATTATGCCTGCTGGTGCTTTTTGTTGTTGTTAATTTCTTATACATGAGTTTTTAATTTTTGCTGTTGTGTTTCTTAGATCTCTTTGAATCCAAAACTAGAACACCTGCTGTGTTACCATGCCAATCCGACTTTCAGAGAGGGCTGAATGTCAGCGTGTGATGAGCTTTCATTTGTAGCTTGATGTCACTCTAGTTCCAAAGACAATGTCTGTGGAAGCTTACATTCAGACCCAAAAGCCCATGCTGTACAAATAAATGAAACATTTTCAATAGCTAGTATTAACAGGCAGAAGTGTCTGAATATTTGCCTATCAGAGTTGAGTGTGGTAAAGGCAAAGAAAGCACATGTAAGGTCAGCTTCAAAAATAGTAAAATCAGTCCATCAATGGCCTAATATCACATATTTTAGCCATTGTGACAGACAAGAGTTTTGGGATAAATTTTGAAGTACAATAAAATGACTTTGTCGCCAGCTCCTCAATAACCCCAATGGTCAACAACAATGGGAGGAGAAACCCAGGAGAAACCAGGACAAAGTGAGAAGCTGGAAAACAGTGAGAAGATATGTTTTTTAAAATGTAACAATAAATCAGAGTGGAGGCAGTATCAGGCAGAAAAAGGTCAGACGGTAGGCCGTGGAAGTACCTCATGCCTGTTGAATAAGGGGCGGAAAGCCAGCGGTGCATGGAAATGGTGGTACAGTCACAGTACAAGAGTTAGCCATTCTAAGCAAACCATGTTGAACAAAACTATGTTCAAAGGACTTAGAAAAAGTTTCTAAGACGTTTCGAAGCACTTACAAAAAAAGGCCTCAAAATCTGAGGTGCAAGCTCAGAACATTTTTAGTCAGAAGAAAGCATTGTGAGACACTTCAAAGTATTTCACTCTGCTAAATGCTAGGTAATACATAACTTGCATTTCAGACTTAGAAATAGGAGTAGAATTGAATTTCAGCCTGCTAACTGGAATGAAGTCCATCTGTTAGAGAGATACTAAAATCACCAGTTGAATGCTGGGCCCGTATAATCATTTAGAAATTCTGTAGTGATGGGTCAAAATCCCAGAGTAATATTTCCAAGAACCCCAGAAGCAGCGGACTGTTCTGCACATGGCTTTCATTATTTTCAGTGATGACGATTCCCCCCCACCCCCCCCCCTCCATAAAAATGTTCTCCAGTGTCAGAAAGGACAGCAAGATCAAGGCTTAGGAAACAATAGGCTCACCCGTGTGTTTATGTACACCAGAAAAGTATCACAATAGGTTTTCTGAGTCATAATTTTCACTGTTCCTGTACCAGCTTCTCCACAAACAGAAACAGTAAGGCTTGTCTGTCCCCAGGTGAAATTGTTTTGTCAGCACATCTTGGCTGGAGTCCACTGGAATCATGGTAGCTGAAAATCCAAGTGAAGTACACACGTCTGTCTCAGCCTGAGCCAGACATCCTAATCCACCACAGCAGAAAGGGAGGTGTGGCCTAGATTACTACTGCTTTATTTGTGTGGTTGTCATTATGCAAGGCCCTACTCAGATGATGGCTTAATCTCCATTGCAATTAGGTTAAGAATGCTGTTCCAATTACCATGCTGATTTCTCTTTGATGACCTGCTCACTCAGTGATTCAAACTGTCTATGCTGACATGAGGACACTCTACCTTGCACGACATTAATAAATCTTTCATCAGTACATTTTGGATTCATTGCAGTTACAAGCAAAGTTATTTGAACTCATGTTGTGCTGTTTGATGTATCTTTTAAAGATGCTCACAGCAGAGAGAGGCCGGAACTGGGACAGCCTCCTGAAAGATGCAGATATAAACCCTAGTTTCGTACTATCTGCTGAAAATCTGAGGATGTTGATTAAAGCTGGAAGCAGAATATCAGTTCTAACATTCCTTCAAATAATTCAGACCAGCCTCCAACTTTCCGGCATAGTCTGTCTGATCATCTGGGCTTAGAAAAAAACAAAGATATAAGATATGAACATGCCCAGAATTTTATGTCAGCTATATATTGGAAAAAAAAACCTACAAGTGACAATTGTCTAGCAATTTATTTGATATATTATCTTCCTGTGATACTGAAAAGTGTCTTTTATTAGGTCATAACTATTTTAAATTTTGTCTTTACCTGTGAATGTAAAGTGATCTAAAATGAGTGATGGATTAGGTCTTCATCAATTACCAGGAGACTGACCACTGAGGAAAATCAAATTTGCTAAGCATGATTAGGCACTAACTTCATGTTCAAGTCCCTGAGAAAATCAATGCAATCCTTCCCTGATCAGGACTCCTGACTCTCAAAAATATGTAAAGAAACCACCCTCTCCCAACCCATGTCCAGAAAAAAGCTGCACTCCAAGTGATTCTGCTGCCTTTGCAGGCATGGGGACAAATCCACAGGATGAGACAGCTGGAATTGTTTGTTTTCCCATATTTAGTTAAAATTTAGTGAGGAGACCATCAGAAAGAGAACACAAATCATAATGTCATTTTGATCTAGATGGAGTCTTTCTGCCACACCGGTCTCTCATTACAAGCACCAATGATCTACTCCCTTATCCACTTGATTCATATTCAAGGTAATTTTAGTATCCACAGGAACTGAGAGTCTGAAGTTCTGATTAGATTAATCTTTTACAGTGTGCCTACATCCCTCTGCTTCGTCATGGGTGTGTGACATATTTATCCTGGATAATTGCCTTGCTTTTCTTCTTTTTACAAAGTCTTTGTTCAGATATCAATCTCTGATTTCTTTTCTATGCTGTACACCTCGCAGTATGAAGATAAAACCAAAATCCTCTTTTACCTGTCAGCAAGTAACCATTGTTGAGAGATGAAGAGCCAGCTCTTTTTTTGGGGAGCAGAATGCAGCTCAGTGGTGACTGGAGTGTTTGAGGAAGGAACAGAAAATGTTACTAACATTTATTATTTTGATTTGTTATTTTATCTCTATATTCTATTCATTATATATATAATTATTTATTGTTATCTCTATATAAGAAGTATACTTATTACCAACCTATAAAACTAGTCTTCGGAGAGTGAACTGGGAGAGCTGGGAAAAAAACACTTTGCAAAGCCCCCAGAGGCACTGTCCACTAAGTTGCTACCTCAGGGGATGGCATCGTGAAACAGATTGTAGGAGCCTTGAAGAACTCATGTGGCTTCTCTCATCCTCCAATTCCCAGTAGGACAAAACCACTGGAGAAGTGAGATCAGGTGTAAATTTTTGACCTTAAACCTTAGACTTTAAGAGCATTTCCCATTTTGAGCATAAATTGTGCCAGAGGCTTAAAGTATGGATTGATCTTGACAGAACTCAAGTGCCTGTTTAACTCACAGCATGAACATATCCCTAGTCACTGCCCCATGTAACATCTTGAAAAATTCTGAATTCTTGGGAAAGTAGAGAAATACAGTCAGAATTGTAGAACCAAAATAATTTATAATTTTATGGTTTTTACATCTCTGTGCAAGTGACAGAGGCAAATAAAGGCAGAGGGAAGGTTGACCGAATTCTGCTGTTGAAATTTTACTTTTCAAGCAGATAACTAAATATATTCAAGCAGCCAATAAAGTCCATATACCATCACAACTAACATAATGGTCTTCCATGTATTATTAAAACATATGGTGAAGTTGCAGCATTTTACCTCCTGTCTTCAGAACACTGCTGATCCCCTTGGGAAGCATTTCACCATTTGTTGGGCCCACTCAGGCTATGGAAGGGAAATGAAACAGTGCCATAACACTCCCTTAGTGAAAAGAGTAACTCTCCATGGACTGTTCGAAAGCAGGGGCAACACTGGCACTGCTCCAGGTGTGCTCAGGCATCAGTTTGTGAGGACTGGGAGTGACAGTGATTGCTGTCAACACTGTTTGTTTGGTATATTGAACATTGGCCATTGCCTTTCACTTGTTTGTAAGGCATTTGTTTTACTTTCATTCACAGCCTGTGAGGGAATCTACCCAGGCTGGCCAGATACTCCGTTAAGGATGAGTTAAGCTCTCTGCCTGAGGCCAGCTATCAATCCTGCCCCTAAACCAAAGGCATCTCTTCCACAGTAGATGTTCTTCTTTGCTGGAGTTATTAGCATTTCCTCTCAATGAAGACTCTCATCCCTCAGCCACCACCAGCAGCTTGCTGCCCACCCTGGAAGAGGCTATGAAAAAACAGCCATAACCAGCAGCCTGCGGCAGCAGGAGCGCAAAGAGAAATGGATTTGGCTGTCATAACTAAGGTGAAGATATCAGTTCTTCCACTAGCAGCTGTATTGGAGCTGCATACACCAGTTCACAGGCCACAGCAGGGAGCAGGGCAGTGCAAAACTGCCTTTTAACCTACACTGGGAACACTTCTCTGGGGAAGAGCTGGGTATTTTGCTGGATGACAGTTTGTACAGCCAGGCACATGCAAGACATTTTCCCAGACATGCAAAACACCTCTGGGGCTTTTCGACTCTGAGGAACATGGCATGTTTCTTGGAAACGATACTTGTTCATGTTGGTTAATCTCGCTCAATAGTTTGTTTACACCTTCACCATACGCTCACTGTCTGCTTGCAGGAGCTCTGTGGCTCTCTGTAATCTCCAGCACCCTTTCTCTTTCCCAAAGGCTGTTTATTACCTTTTAAATTTTGAAGTTTACTCTCTCTTGCACCTGGGACACTGTTCTCCTCTGCTTCTCCAGGACTGTTCAGGCCCTCACAAGCTCATCAGTGTATCCTTGCTGTCACCAAACCTGCAGCTTTGCTTGCTGAGACTCAATTGTTTGCCTGCACTTTTTCACAATCAACATCCTAAATTCGAACAACGCTGCTAGCTCTCTTACAGACTAGAATGACACCTGCTTCACATTTGGTTTTGTGTTCTGCTCCATTACATTCCTTCCCTTATTCAATCCTCTCCTCTCTCTTTACTTTATCTGAACGTCTGTGATGAATCTACTGGACTCCTCCTTTCCTTATCTACCAGCTTCCGTTGCTCTCACTCACCAGAAGCTGGTCAGGTCCCCTTCACCCTGGCTTTCTCGTTTAGGCTGGAGGCTATCACCCCAGCTGTGCCATAATCTCTCTTTCACGTTTGCTCCAGGTATCTGGAATGTTCACTGATCCTTCAGCAGTGATGTAAAGGTTTTGTCTCCTTAACGTCTACCCATCTGTGGCAGGATTCACTTTTGCTTTCCCATTTACTTCACATTAGCCCAAACTGTTTTTAGGTTTAATGTTACCATATGATTCCTGTAAATTTTTTGTCCTCAAAATTTTCAACATGTTTACTAGCCTTTCTCTTGCAGTAATTATAGCTGAGACAAATGCATACTTTAAATTCCTCCCAGCCAAAATATGACCACCGCTTCTTCATTTTTCTACCAACCAAGATTAGGCTGTACCTTTGCTCTAAGCTATTCACTTGCACTCCCCAACATGACTGCCTTGAACAGCATACATTGATGCAGCCAGCTAGAGCTGGCAGTAAATACTGAGGGAGCTATCAAAACCCTGTCGTTCTACATGCGCAGCCCTGCGCTGTGAAGGATGTGGCGTCTTTCAGCATTCTGCAGGGGAGCAACAGACTCTGGTCAGCAGCTAGGAGACACACCGCTAAGGCAAGGAGGGAATCTTTTAATGAGATTAGCACACAGAGGAGAAAAAAGGCAAGCAAGTGCTAGAATTACAGAGAAATCCCTAAACCAGGAAAAACATTCACCACGATGTTGCTGAGGACAACAAAAAAGTACAAGAGAGCAGTGTTTTGCAGGTGAACAGGCTAGATTTAGACCAGCACAAAGCACAATCAATCAATTTTTGTGCTAGCAGCGGTGCCAGAAAAGTGCAAAGCATAACTGAACTAGGCTTGCTTGTTTTATAGACTTCTAACAGGCTTTTCAGAGCATCTGGCAGAAGGGAATATGGCAAATTTTAGCACTATTCATCATTCTTAAGGAACTGATCAAGCTTATAACAAGTTGGTGGGGAGAGCATGAGAGTGAGGGAGTTACTTCATGATAACACATTGCACACAACTGTTTTGCCTCATTATCTTTTAAATATATACAAAGTATCTGGAATGTAGAAACATTGCAACTGTAAGTATACTAAATATATGACGCCACAAGGAAGCTAGTTCCAAGAACAGGATTAGGGCATGGTTCTTCTGGATTCACCAAAGGCAGTAGAGGTGATGTAATGTCATGAAACATCAAGATGAGCTCTGCAAATATTAACAGTATTGAGTGTGGGATGCATAGTCAGTCAATCTGTTTTATACCAACAGAGAATAAAAACCATTACATAGGGTAGTTTCTATAGCAAAGTACAAGAAAAGGGAAATTCAACATATCTTGATAATACTGGGAGGAAAGTTAAGACTTTTCTGAACAGGGAATAAAAGCACAATGGGAGCACCTCTGCAGTTTCTACTGCATAAAGACACTCATTTAGGCTTTGTAAAGCTAATATATATAGGCTGCCAGATGCTACAGCTAGTATAAATGACTTGAAAAATCTGACCTGAAGTTGTTTTATACCTGCACTGCACTCTGTTTGCGCTGCTGTAAATGACAACACAAGCAAGTGGAAAACTGAGAACAGTATTTTCAGTTGGAATATAAAGCTGTGATGTATGCTGCCTCAGCGCTGCTCCTTTCTTTTATGTAGGAATTCTGCTGCTTACTCTAGCAGCTATGGAATCATCCCATTTCAAAATCCTGCTCTTGCTTTTTGCTAAAGAATAGGAAAATTTCCCATGATGCAGAGCTTTCAATACATGAATATATCTGCATCCTTCATCTTATCTTCAGTCGTGATATGCATCCTCTGAAATGATTTTTAT
>Ga0181612_174820_pt1 | contig 12771 bp, 6 predicted proteins | sample HoacroProtozoa21_FD_119630 | JGI IMG/M metagenome (GOLD analysis project Ga0181612, IMG submission 119630) | Hoatzin crop microbial communities from Cojedes, Venezuel. Combined Assembly of Gp0051906, Gp0051904, Gp0051908 | reverse complement strand
ACTGAGAGTCTATGAATGAGGACTCACAGATTAATTACAATAAAGAAAATCTATGCTAATATTTCCTTTACATGCTTTCCAAAGAAAGTCTTAATCCTTCCTTTGGATGTTGATCTCTTCAGTATTTGCAGCTTTGGCCCTAGAACTATTTGCTTAGCATAGTAAAGTGAAAAACAAGAACCACAGTTAGCAATTATGTGTGATACCATTCTGTTCAGCTGATACGCTATGGTGCTGGGAACTAACTCACCAGGACACAGTTTGTGTGGAACAGAAGGCAGGCTTGGATGCAGACTTGAATATTCATCTAAGAACAAATTAGTTAATTCAAAACACAATCAACCATTTGCAGCTACCTGGCTTGTATACATAGACCACATAGTGACAAGCATAGCCTAATGTTGCTTCAGACTACTGCCTCCCGGAAAGCTACGAAAATGTACCACAAAACTTTACATTAGAATACCACAAAAACTAAGATGACATCAGCATGTTCTTTTCTTATCTTCTTAAGACAAACCCTACTGGTATCTCAAAACAAAACAATCTTCCCAAACCAGAGTTGTAACAGTAAATGTAACAAACTTACAGAAGTTCTATATTACAAAACATCTCACAAAAAACCCTAAACATAAGGTTGAGATTATTTTACAAAAATAAAAGAACTTATGGGGCACATAGTAAAAAAAAAAAAAAAAAAAAAAATCGAAACACTGTATAGGAAAAAGGTAAAAATAATGACAAAAATTTCGTACTACAAAACACCTCACAAAAAACCATAAACATAAGGCTGAAACTATTTTATGAAAATAAAAGAACTTATGTGGCAAATAGTAGAAAAACCTCAAAAAACTGTACATGAAAAAGTTAAAAATAATGACAAAAATTGGAAAATAGTTTGAGAAGAACTAAATTAATACATATTTCAGTCAAGTAAATTAGCTAGCTTCTTTTCTCTAGAAATCTTACATCAATTTAATAAATAAAACTCAAAGAATAAATCCTGATTTCTCTTTGTGCAACTTCCTTTTTTAATATATGGATAGTTTAAACCTGTACTTACTATAGTTCTGTTCAAAGTATAGTTACACAGGTGTCTCTAGACAGCAAAATTTTTGCTTGCTTCTGGTCATTTGCTGGTGATACTGGCACCCTATATATGAGAAAGTATCATATGCCAGGTGATCTATAGAAATCTCATGTCTCTGCTAAGCGACTTTTTCAACAGATACTGTTCCAGACCTTACTCCATCTCTCAGGAGGATCTTCACCAAAAGGATTGTAGCAGATTGGCAGCCCAGCTGAAAATAAAGGAACAAAAACAGCAGCTTGATCCACACGCTGCAAAATTTTCTTAATACATGGCAGTCTGGGTTGTTCTCCAAAAACACAAAACTCAAGATTGCATGCCACTACCAGTGTAGGGAAGACATCCAAGATCCAACCACCACAGGTTGTTTCTCCATCTGTCACTGGTCCAAAAGGGTGTTAGAGGGCAGAAACAGGAAGAGAAATAGAGTAAAGTGAAGGCAGTTACAGCTGTCATATCCCAAATGCAAGGAAGTAAAACAGATGATGGAGAACAGAAATAAAATGTTGCTTGTAGCATCTGGAATTACTGCTGGTTGACCTCCTTTTCAATTTATGATCTTTTGTAGCACTGACATACCTACTACTTCTCAACATAGCAAAAGGAGAATAATCACTTATGTGAGCACTCAGACCATGACACAGAGTGTTAAAGGTAGGGGGGGGAGCAGACACAGAAGGAAAAGAGAAATAATGACTGAATGCACAAAAAATTATGCTCCAGGCTGGGAAAAGTGAATTGTTATCAAGAGAAGTCACACTAATGCCATTATTAGAAGTATTTGCATGACCCGATAGTAGATTAACTGATTTCATGAAAAAAAAATGTATCTCTTGTATAAATGATAACATCTAACAAGAATTGCAATTCTTACATTTTATTACACAATTGTACTATTTTACACTATTGGTTGCATTATTATTTGTAATTATTATTACTGCATCACTAAAAAGAAAATAGGTTACCGATAAATAGCATAGACTATGTGGTATTTCACACTTTTTACTTAAATTTTACTTTCGTTTTACTTACTACAATATTATTTGAAAACTTTTATTCTGCTGTCTTCTTGCATGATTTGGGCCTTCTCAGAATATTTATGAACTAATTTATTTATTAATTTGGAACATTAATTATTTTACGTCCAAGCAATCGGTCAATCAATGCATGTCTAACAATTAAAATGAAATTAAGACAAACTTTAAAAAGATCCTTCATTTTCTTTATGAAGCCTGCCAGTACAACTCTGGGCCTGGAAGACAGATGCTGCACAGCTGCACTAGGAGGTCACTAAACCATAGTTGTGGGGAGGAGAGACTACTTGTAAGACATTTTGACCTAGTACCAACAAAAGAAAAACAAAGGAGAACGGCAGAGAGACAGCAGAAACTATACCAAAACTCTGAATAAACCTGAAAACAATACAAAGTGTGTATACTTTGATGTGACTAGAAGGCAGCCTGCTATAATATTACTATATTTCTGAAGTTTCATCACTGTACTTCTTTGCTGGGTATTTCCTTGAAATATCTTCAACATTCAGATTAAATTTCAATCACAATGCCTCATTTATAATTCATTTAATCCTATTCTTTATATAGAAAAAAGTAGCTGAAGCGGATGTCAGGAGGCTACACATGAATAACAAGCACATGTATTGCAATGGAAAATATATTTCATTTAGTGATTTCTACCTACCACCGTGATATGATAATGTCTTTGTATTAGAATATGAGAAATGCTTTTCAAAAGAGACAGAATTCACATACTTTGAATATTAAATAACTCAAATGCTCTTCAAAGAAAATAAAGTTATTCTATACCACCATCATGTGAGATTCTGTTAGCATTAACTCATTCTATGAGGTAAGCTGGAAAACAAACCTTCATGAAATTTGGTGACATTTCTATTTTTACTAACATATACAGAAATTTGGCTGCATTAAGACAGTGTCAGTATTACATAGCAGGAGAGCAACTGATGCAGCATGTATTTGTAAGATGGCTATAAATGCAAAATATACGAGAAGTTTTTTACAATCTACTTGCTTTGATAGAATAAAACCTGTATTAAAAACATACACACTAGAACAGTAAAAGATCTTTCCAGTTGTCACAAGCCTTACTTTTCCTCTGGGGAAAAAAAAAAAGTTCTTAAATTGTGAACCTACTGCACAGATATTAACATAATAAATATGATTTTAGCAGTCCTTTACTATATAAATGAGTGTTGAATATTGTATCTAATCTGTATTTGAACTACTTTCTTAACAAGCAGCGGTAATTAACAAGAACAATGCTGGCATACACACTTCAGAGCATAAATACATGTTTAAAAAAATGGTTGCAATGGATATCCAATATCCTGATTTGCCCATATTCATCTTCTTTGCATCTGTAAAATCTGCATTTTTAACTTAATTTCATAACTTGGTTATCACTGTGTATTTCTGAACCTTTGTCAGAGCATTCAACCTTACCTTCAGATTCAATTTAATTTATTTACTAGAAGTAGTTTTTACTCAAATCCAGAATTCTAGTAGAGATCATACTACTTTCTGTTTTGCAATGATGAAAATTTTATAGAAACACTTTCTTTTGTACCCTGGATATTCATCAATTTCTACATCAGATGAACAGAACAATGCATCTGTCCTTTTTTCATTTGCTTTTAAGTAAAAGCCTGAGGCAGCAGCAGAAACTGATTAATCATTATTTGGAAACATCACATCATTAAACTTATGTTCCAACTCAAAGATGATTTTGTATTGTAGGGACCACCACAGGATTACTATTTTCAGCAGCAGAAATAGTCATGGCTTTGAAATCTTTTGTTATCCAATCTGTCAATTCAATTAGTCCAAACTATCTACATTTCCGTTTGGTTGGTTTTTTTCCATCTGTGTGTGACATTTCACTGATGAATAACTAAATGTAAGAGAACAATTTCATTCTTACAGCTCAGTATTATTTTCACCTGTGTGCCACCACCAAAAAGAAAGCACAATTATTATTCACAATTGTTTGTGACCAGCCCTCAAATGACTCAAGGCACAGTAAAAAAGCCAGCCCAGGGGGATCAGAAGATTTTTTTCCATTATATAACTGTTTTCACCATCATCAAGCAGTTGCCTTATCATTTTGCTGTACTTAAATTCCATTTCTTATAATTACTCCCTCTCTTCACAAACGGAATTATTCAATTACATGGCTCCACTGCACACTAGAGGTCAGATGTTAATGGCCAAGATGTATTGTGATGTGCTTTTATTATTTCTAACCAGTGAGAGAGATAATGTCTTGTATTACAAAGCTTTGGTCACCATCAGTCTTCTCATTCATTCCTGAAAACAAACTGGCAATTCAATCTAAGAGTGCACAGAATAAAAAAATAAAAATTTTATTACTAATAATCATAGAAATTTAATGATAACATGACACACACAAACATAAATGATAAAACCTTAAAATTCTACTTCAACTCATTTTAAGCAATCTTCACCACAGCACAGTGTACAACTAAAATAATTAGGTTTCATCATCCATCTTTAAATATGAATACTCTTTCTCTTGCCCAAAACTTAATTAGAAAATGAGGGCAGTACAAAAATAATGCAGAAAATGCTAAAGAAAAGCAGATCAGGATTAAAAATGAACCTGGTTTGAAAGGAAAAATTTGTTTTGTTTGTCATTCAGTAGGAAATTGTATACTCCTTTCGAACAAAATACATATTTTTATTTTAGATAAATATTTTAGAACAAGTTCAAGTAACTAAGAAAAGGGTATTCTGTGCATTACACAGTTACTATTTATTGCACTAGTGGTATATTTTACTTTAATAAAGGACTAAATGATACCAACTTTTTAACCTAAAGGTTTTCAACACAGGTAGCTGAGAAAGTAAAACAGTAAAGACACTGTTCAAATGGTTGGGAATTTGATTAAATGGAGTTCTCATTATCAGATCAAAACTTTGTGTTGAAATGTACCCAGCATACACAAGAGTCTTTTATTTTTTAACTGATACCTAGTTAGCTTCTATAGCTTTTATTTTAAATGTACAAAATTAATATGTCTTGTTGTCTAAGTTACTTACTGCATTTGGAACTCTGATGGAGTATGTCACACAGTGTAAACACCGAGGAAGATGTAAATCCTGTACTCTGTAATTTGGATAGGATTTTTCCAGCTGATTTCATTTATGCTGGATTTCACCCATACACCTAAAGAAATATATTATGTAGATTACTGAAGGTATATTTCTGAAAAAAGAGATCATTCCTTCAGCCGAAACAAATAGTGTTTTTTCTCAGCCACAGAGTTTAAGACGTGGAACAGCACCTGAAGTGACAGTGATACATGCAAGACAGACCTCAAGTCATGGAGTTCTTTGCTTTATTGTCAGTGGCATAAAACAGGAATGTGTAAAATTTGAAATGGTGGACTCTGTAGTTTTGTATGTTACCTATCTCTCCTATTTGTTTTTCTGTCATAATTGCATGTAGTTGTGCTAACAATTTAAAGTTTTGGCTTTGCTTTCCATTGTGAATATTGTGATGTTCATTTTTTATGCAAAAGAAATCGAATCTATTATTAAACTGCCAATTTTTCTCCCATTCCTCTCTGTGTTAAGGCAATAGCTTTTTTTAAAACAGTATAAGATCTCCCATTCTTATACCTATTCCATAAAATTAGTAGGCTTAATAATATTTTACTTCCACAGTTTCATGTCAACAGCTGAAACACAAAATTGAAAGTATTAAGGGCACATTGAAATTTAGGTATTAATTTTCATGGAACCATGGATTTGCTAAAGCTGACAGTCGCATCTGTCTAGTCCAAACCTGTCTCAGACCTGGGTCAGCTACAAAAGGTTGCCCTAAGTCATGCTTTCTCTATTTTAAATATCTCCAAGAATGCAGAATCCACAAACATTCTCAATAACCTGCTCCAGGGCTCAGTCACTCTTAGAATGATAGTAATACTACTAATAAAGAAATTATTATGTTTAAACTCAGCTTCACGTGTTTCAGTTTGTGCCCACTGCCTCTTGTGCTGTCACTAGGCAGCACCAAGCAGAGGCTGGCTCCCACAGCTTCACTCCCTATCACCAGGTACTTAGATACACATAGATAAGATGCCACTAAGCCTTCTCACTTCAGGCTAAGCAGTTCCAGCTCCCAGCTTCTCTTTATACAATGTTTCAGTGCTGTCACTGCTTGTGTGGCCCTTCACTGGACTCAATCCAGCATGTTCGCATCTCTCTTGTACTGAGGAGCCCACGACTGGACCAAGCACTCCAGACGCACCTCACCAGTGCTGAGTAGAGGGGAAGGATCACCTCAGCCTTGGAAGCTGTTGGCCTTTGCTGCAAGGACACATTGCTGGTTTATAGTCAACTTTTTGTTCACTGGGACCCCCAGGGCCTTTTCTGTTGGGCTGTTCTTCAGCTGGTGAGCCCCCAGCATGCAAGGGGTTGTTCCTCCCCAGGTGCAGGGCCTGCAACTTCGCTTTCTTGAACTTCATGAGGTTCCTGTCAGCCCATTTCTCTACCCTGCCCAGGTCCCTCGGAGCACAATGTGCACAGTTTTCACAAAACAGCTTATTTAAGGAAACAAATGTAGGAATTTCTCCACTTTCATTTTACTTCCCTAATGAACCCAAGGATGAATATAAATCTTAAGTATATCCAAACAAATCCCTGAGGCAATGCAAAGAAAAAGTGAATATTCACACATAGATTAATGGACTGGTGGTTAGAATTCAAGCAAGAGGTTTCCAAACTTATGAATGGCTTTACCTACAAGAAGTTTCCAGGATAAAATCATAGAAACATAGAATCATTTATGTTGGAAAAGACCTTTAAGGTCATCCAGTTGAACTGTAAAGCTAACACTGCAAAGTCCAGGACTAAGCCATGTCCCTAAGTGCCACATGTACAAGTTGTTTAAATACCTCTAGGGCTGGTGACTCAACCCCTTCCCTGGGCAGCCTGTTCCAATGCTTGATAACCCTTTCGGTGTAGAAATTTTTCCTAATAACCTAGATGTCTAGTTTGGAATAAAATTGCCAACTCTGTCATATAAGCTTGAAAAATCAGCCAGTGTGAATGATGTAGTTTGCCAAAGATCACTATTTTGATTCAGTTCTAGCAGTATGAGCTGAACAGTAGTTTGATCACTACTAGCCGATACAATATTAGCTAATACAGTACTAGCTGATCAATATCACTAAAAATAAATTTTCGTTCACTGGCATGCAGACTCAACATTACAATCCTGAATATGGACAGGTGAATGTCCAACCTGTTACCACTAAAGCAGAATACAAATCATTCTGTACCCAAAAACACTTTTATTGAAATACACATCTACAGAAGAATACCTACACAAAACCATGAACAATGAAAATTGCCAAAAAACCGAGTCAGCTCTCTACAACAAACTCCATTACACGGTTCATTGTCCAGCATTAATCAGCTACAGTCAGCTTGGTATTGTCTTTTATTTTTCACTGAGGCAACGCATATCAGGAAGCAGTTTGTCTAAAAGTACAACCAACAGGTTGGGTTAACCCCCTCCCAGTACTGCCCATGTCAGACATCTACCGTGCTGTGCACTGACTTCATGCTTCTTGACAGCACAAATACTACAAATGAAGAGTTGCATGAAGAACTAAAATGGCAGGTCTTAGGTGATCAAGCAGGAAAGCACTAAGCTTTACTGTTTGTTAGCAAGCGATTAGTCCCAATCAATTATTTAATTACTTAGACTAATTAAGATAATGAACAACAGCAAGGCTACAATCAATTAAGTTTATCCAAACTTCCTATTTTTAGGATATGACCCTGAGAACTACTTTCTTCTTACAGGTACTTAAAGTGTGAAGGCCGTGCTACTTCAGTCTCAGAAAAAATGAAACAGACTCAATAAAACATAAGGGTTGCATTAAAAAAAAAAAGTATGCAGAAAAGTGAAAAATAATTTTGTCTGGGTTAGCAATTCTACAGATCCCATACTACAGTAAGTTGGGAAAGTATGACAAATTTTAGCAAAACAACGATTCTTAAAATTCTTTGCAGAGGTAAAACTCCTTTTTTTTTTTGCTTAACTGAAAAAAAATACTTATGCACAATTATCACAGAAACACAGAATGTTCGGGGTTGGAAGGGACCTCTGTGGGTCATCTAGTCAACTGTCCAGCCTTGGCAGATAAAAAATTAGAGTTTGGCTTCTTTTTATGTCATTAATGAGGGCTCACTCTTTCTTTATTGAAAGCAGTGAAAGATCAGCAGAAAATAAGTCTTGTCTGTCTGACTGCTTGTCTGATCGTACAACACAGATACCACTGAAAGGATCTTTGTCATTTCTGGAAACAGCCTGGTGAAGTAAAAAACTACTAACACAGTGAGAAAGCGTGTTCATTTGAATATGAAGAAAGCAAGTCTGATAATGCTTAAGCTTTATGTTGTAATACTACTTTGCTGACCTCTTAACGAGTTTCTGCAACTTAGATGAAATTCTTTGATGAATTTTTCAGTCTATTATTTCCACATGGCTGCTCCTGCTTTGTTTCTACTTTGTGATGCATAATTGACAACATTTCTGTACCAGATTCCATGGACACTTATGAAAACTGGCGCTTATTTCTGACTTTGAGTGAGAAGTGAAGAAGCTAGCAACAGACAGCTGAAGGGAAAAAGGGATGCCTAGGAAGAAGCAGAAAGGGTCAAAGAAGGATACAGTAAATCTGCTGAAGTAACAGGGTGAGGCCCACAGGAGATTCACAGCACAGCAGAAAAGTGGGGTCTCTCTCTGCTGGCACAGAGCTTGAAGTAAGCAGCGGGTGGTGGAGTCTGGGCTTTGCAGCTGTACAGCAGTTCCTCAGCATTCCACCGAGGCCAGCAGCAGAGCACTTCCTCACAGCAAAAACCACAGCTTCTCAAAGCAGAAGACATCCCCTGCTGCACACTCTTAAAAGCTTTTATATTAGCAGCACTAAGAGATAAATACTACAGTGGCGAGACTTAGATTATCCTAAAATACTGTTTACAGTTAAATGGTGTTTGTGATTCCATTTTTTGTTCACCTTGAAATCATCATGATGTTAATTGTCTTTTTTGGGCCATGTGTGCATTCTAAACAGAAAGGAAATGTATTAAGGGAATACAAATTCCCCCTCAGAATAAAAGCAATAGCGTAATTTATTCATCTTCAATAAGACAGTAGTGTTATAATTTGAAATTAACATCACTGAAATATGTTCACAGAGCTGGGACCTAAGATCTTTTCTAAGACTTCAAACTGAAAGCATTTGAGCATAAGTGACTCAGCATATGGTATGAAACAGTACCTTGTTATTTTTCTGAACCAGTTCTTGGAAACAAATTGAAATAGCCTTCTAAAATGATCAGTCTTTTAGATACTACTGAGATTTCAGTGCCCGCATTACCACTGTACAGTCAAAGCTTGTACAGCTTTTCTTGTAACTGTGCATTATCTGCCTGCATTTTCCTAGCATTATTCTCCCCAATAACAAGGAGTGCTTGCCTACCTTAATGACTTTTACTTCCTCAATCCAAAATCTGAAAGCTGTAAAAATTTACCCGTAATGTCCAAATATACTGGTTAAGATAAAGAACCACAAATAAGGATTATTAATCTACCTCTTAAAAGTTAGCTTCAGATAGGGTACCAGGGCAACACTTGTAAAAACAATTAAGAAAAGTAACCTTCTTCCTTCAAATCTGAGTCTGTTTAAATCTCACAGACTCTTCTCTTGACCACAGTCAGATGCCTAACGAATATAATTTTTGAGGTTGATCTATGTACAAGAGATAGCAATCCTTTCTCTTTTAAGTTATCTCTAGCTCAAGCAGAACAGTTCTGATTTTTGCAGTTGCAGGTTTACATTCTGTTCATCACCTAAGAAGTAAATAGTAATACACCTGATAAGAAAATAGTAATATGTAATTAGGAAAATTGTCCCATTGATACGAGGAAGATTGTGAGGGCCACAGATTTGACACAAAATCTAAAAACTGAAAGGCTTAGATCTGGTCCTTTTACATTAGAGACCCCTTTTTTATTCTCACTTATCCTTCAAAATGCTTTCACTGTAAAATGGAAAGACAGGATAGATCTATTAACATCAAAGAGATCCAAACTCCTGATCTTCAGGCTCTGAGAGTTGTGCATCTTTCCCCCAAGGTCAATGTGTATTTTGCAGTGAAGAATAAGACAGTGAGCCACACAATCACAGATAAGAAAAAAAAAAAACCAACCAACAAAAAAAGTCAGATACTAAAGACTTGGCAGATCTGTTCAGTGGCAGAAATGAACATTTATTAAGAACGGCACCTATAAATTCTCAGTCAAATAAGTGGAGATACTAGAGAGGAACCCATACGGAATTACTGGTCTATACATCCAAAGAGTAAAGAAGGTTTGCTGCATTCCAGATGAAAGGTGGACTTTTCTGGCTATTGAAAAGGTAAACAAATCAAGGCATCTTGCTGCTGCTGTGGATCTGAGAATAATTTGGCTATGAAGGTCTAATATTTTCATATAAATAAAATCCACAAATTTTATCCACATATTGCAACTTCTGTATTTCAAAATCAGATAAACAAATTCAGAGCCAAGTTTAGTTAAAAATCCTGTCTAGCCTCCATTCACATATTCACATTTATTCAGAAGGATAAAAGAAGGAGAAAATTGAAATAGCACTGGAAATGCATTTAGTATTTTTTAGCCATACCAGTAAGTTATATAGCTATGAGAAGAAATACTCCTTTTTTTCCCCTCCTTCACCTGATACACAAAAAAATCCTGAAAGTTTCAAGGATCAGGTTTACGCAGACTTTAGCCATCGTTCAACTGTTTATACATAACCCATCAGTTATCTAAATTGAGATCAAACCTGAATTGTCACAGATAACTCATCTGATTTTCTGAAAACACCAAATGAGCTCCTGCTCTGTGTAGGTACTGAGCTACTGTCAAACAGTGTATAGCTGAGAATATTTTTCTAAAGACTTTCTGCCATGGGAAAATCCCACACATTTTTCATTTAAATCTAAAAGCTATTTTCAACACACTCTTGTTATCCACACCATTATACATATGAGTCTCCAAAGCACTTCGTTTCACTGTACTATTTTTAGAAGTCATGATTAAAAACCAGCACTGAGCTGCTAAATAGAATGCAAATCACCGATTTAAGAGAACCGTGTTTGGTTAACAAAGGGAGACTGCACAGAAAAAAAAACTTAAAATAGAAAAGTGATAGATTTTGTGTCTATGTAGACCAGAGGTATTTGTAAAAAGTTATGAATAATACCTTTTCAATAGTATAATAAGAAGCAACTAATTATTTATGTATTAGTAAATTCTAAAATAATTTGTTAGAACGTACAAGATTCAACAAAACATGAGACATTAGAAGCAAGCAAGCATATCCTCATGATACGAAAAACTTTTACAACATTGCAACAATGGAATTTGTGATTTTAGATCTGCATTAATAAAATAGTATATATTGCTGCAGTTCGTGATATGGGAAACTGATAAAAATCTTACTTCATAAATGTCAGAATGCAATATAAAGAGTCAGCAGCCAAATGATAAACATTTATCATCGTAGTCAATCATAAAAAAGCAGTTGCTTCAAGCAGCTAGTGCATGCTAATTAAGTGGCCATTGACTAAAAGCATTTATTGAGGTTTGTAAAAGGGACAGCATAACTACATTTTTATTTCATATAGTACTTAAAATTTCAACAAATGTCTTTAATAACAAATTGACCTTTAACTAGTGCATTGCCAAATTATCTTAAGGGTATTTACATTAAATCCTTATGACACATTTGATTTGAAAAGGAACTACATATCATTCTTAATTTTAAGGAAATCCTTATCCATTGATCTGAAAAGCTGGACTTAAAAGTAGATACAATGTCATCTTCCTCAAATGTTGCAGGACCATTCTGGGTTGCAACTTACCTCTATTTTGTTTATAATGCATACATCTTTAGACGCTACAACCTTTAAGTCATTTTCATCAGACCACAGATATTGAAAAAGGTCAGTGGACATGTTACACTTCTTCATATGAACAGTATGTCTGAAGACTAGGGATTCTAAAAAACGGAAAGAAAAGGTGACTAGGATTTTCCACTAATCTACTTCACATGTGAACTGTAAAACATCAGAAGGCATCATGCAAAATTAATCTAATCCTCGTGCCTCCTGCCCCACAGCAACGTATAGACACACTGCCACACAGCAGGCATACATGAGAGCTCTGCCACCTGTAACAGTAATATTGTAATTTTCCAAAATTATAAAAAGCATTTGCATAAATGCTTGCCATTGCTTTTCATTTCAAATCCTAAGTTTCAATTATATCAACAGTGTGATACAAGAATCTCCAGATTAGCTTTTCTGGAAAAGGTACAATGGTGAATAAACAGTGGTGAACAACGTGTGTTGAAGCACCTCTTCTATGAGGACAGGCTGAGAGAGTTGGGCTTGTTCAGCCTGAAGAAGAGAAGGCTGCGGGGAGACCTGATTGCAGCCTTTCAGTACTTAAAGGGAGCCTACAGGAAAGATGGGGACAATCTTTTTAGTAGAGACAGCAGTGACAGGACGAGGGGTAATGGTTTTAAACTAAAACACGGT
>Ga0181612_161036_pt1 | contig 12772 bp, 10 predicted proteins | sample HoacroProtozoa21_FD_119630 | JGI IMG/M metagenome (GOLD analysis project Ga0181612, IMG submission 119630) | Hoatzin crop microbial communities from Cojedes, Venezuel. Combined Assembly of Gp0051906, Gp0051904, Gp0051908 | reverse complement strand
CCCTGAAGTGGCAGCTGTGAAAACCAGAACAGCCAGACAAATCTGATAACACAAGTTTCTACTAGCCTGGAGTGTCTGGAAGAATCAGCTCCACAGACCAGACAAGCAGGCAGAGACGTGAAGTTTTAGGTTCTCGTTTTGACTTGCAACATAGTAAAGGAAAGAGTCCTCCTCTGGAGGAACTTTCTGTGCTACAGTTACCCAGCTCTTCGTGTATGAAACAGGATTAGTGCGCTTGAACCTGGCAAGATCCAGAGAAGTGTTCAAGAGTTCTGTCATTCAAGACTTCAAAATGTAATCCTGCAATTTCCAGAAATCAGTTAGCACCTTCCTCCAGAGCGGGGAAAACTAAGCTCCATATCCTGCTGAACTTGAATGCTGGGTGAATTTGCTCCATCCAGCATCCCTCTCGACTCCCATTCCAGCTGCAGAAAACATGCTTGATATCCCACTCCAGTCCCTGGGACCTGGAATTGCGTTGCACTGGTTCATCTCAGAAGCTGGCCTAACTTGGGTTTATTTCTTTGTCACAGAGATACACCAAGGCACTTCATCTCAATTAGTCCTTAGCACAAACAAGTTTTCACTGAAAATGTTGGCTAGTGCGACCTGCTGTGCTCTAGACTGCAGCCATGAAGATTGACCTCTCTCATACACCCCTCTTCTTTCAAAACAACACCTAGCTGATAGAAAATCACCATTTCTCCTCCCACTCCCAGAGCACCATGAGCCTGTGAAGACCTGTTCGAGTGCCCGGTGGTCCCTGGGCAGTCGGAGGGCACTGCTCTCCCAGGCAGGCACAGATGAGATGGTACCCGGTGCCACTGGAGCAGTCCACTCACAGCACCCTCCTGCAGGGACTGAGGTGGCTTTTGAGAACACTAGCCCAGTGCAAGTCATTCCTTCCCACACCTTGAGGTCTTCTGGTTGGCCTCTGAACTGAAAGTGAAGTCAGCTCCTCTCGTGCCGCCCCCCAAAACTGACTCCCAGTGCAACCCTATCACAGTTTTCCCATATTTCATTCCACCAGGTTCACTTCCAAACCCAGACTCCTGGCTTGTGGCATCACAGATAGTTTGATGGAGGCAAGGGAGAACGAAGATGGAATGGTACCTGTTCAGAGTGGTAAAATGGGTAGAAAAATATCAGAAGGAAGAAAAGATTGAAATGAAGCTTCCAATGATGCAGTTTCCATGGCAACTACCCTTCCACCTTCAGGTTTAATCCACTTTTTCAGGCAGCCATTCCAGGAAGTGCAGGGAACCACACAACAGCTGCATTTATCTTATTTCTAAAACATCTCTTCATTAAAATAATCATTCCATATATAGACAGTGTCCTGAATGGCAGTGGCTAAAGGTTTTGGATAGCCTGGGGGAGGTGTTTTCTCACAGCCTAGATGCTTTCTGAAATAACACATGTAGACGCAAATCGTAGCATTTGCTGGAGGTAGAGTGAAGGAGACACATCCCAAAGCTATTGCAATGGGATATGTCCTGTTGTCCCTACAGTATATATTCCACTATGTGCTGTATATAGCACCATGTCATGGATGTATTCTAAACTAGTCTTGTCTGTGCCACAGCCTCCAAGCTGCAAGTTGCTAAGGCCTTATTTTATCAGAAGTAACAGGGACCAGGTGTACAGCCAGAGCACATGATTTGCTGTCACTTCCCATGCCTAACCTTTGTAAAATTCTATGACAGCCCCAGAGTCACTATGAAGTTCAAATCATCATCTTAGGAGTGCTAACTGATGAAGTATTTTGTAGGTGAATCATCTCTGTAATCCTAGTGGGACCACATAATGACTGAAACACTTTGGTTCTCTGTGGAGATTATGTAGACTGAAATCAGAAGACAGGGAATCACCTTTGTAGTCCTGAGGATGTTATTTCCCATTGTCATTGTTGTTATCTCTACTCCAGTTTCTAAAGGCCCCTGCAAAGATCTGTGTTCCTTCCTGCTGAATAACATGACAGGATGAGATGGAGATGATATCTAAGAGCTTGTAACTTACACCAACATGGTAGAAAAAACATTGAAGGAAAGTATAACTCTTGACAGGTAGAGAACTAAGGAACAGGGAGATTAAATGGTTTTCTTAAGGTCACACAGTGAGTTTGTGGCCAGAGCTGAGTGCAGATCCCTGGAGTCCCACCCAGGTCTTTTATTAGCATGATGGCTCTTCCTTTCCTGCTATCCCAGGCTGTCAGTCTCATTTGTCCTATAGCAATATTGAGATAGCTCTGGCAGGTGCATTACCTAAGGAGGAAAATGTCTGAAATTATCCTTTCTTCACCCCAAGGAGTGCCAGGGGAAATCTACATTTCTACACGATAACTATGTTAACCACTTAATTCCAGAGGAAGTAGATAGCAGGAAGATATTAGTATGGGAATGAGCAAGTAAATAAAAGAATATTTCTCCTCGATAAACCTCAATTCTCTGGGAATTATTTTTAAAGTCTACAATGTTAAATTACAAAGTCTGACAGAACAGGTAATGACTACACTTAAGGTAGAGGCAATTGTCCTAGAAAAGTTTATGTACTATGGTTATAGTGCTGGAAACAAGAATTTAGCCAGTATGGGGAGATCTCTGGGTAACAGCATCTCTACCAAGGATTTCAGGGCAAACTCTCATACTTCTTAGCGTTTAATATCTAAACAGTAAGGGCTACATCGTGAGTTCTTGAATTTTTTGGCTTAGCACCCACTCACACAAGTAGTTCCAGTGTCTTCAAAGGCCAGGAAGAACTGAAAAATCTGACTAACATCCAGCTGAACAACTGAGTTAAAACATCTCCCTTTCTTCAAGATCACTTAGTTTGATGCCCAGTGTTCAGTGATAGTAGAAATCAAAACCACACTAGGTTTTTAGCAGAGATGATCCATGTTCATGAGACTTCCTGGCTTCACAGGGATGGGCAAGCTGTGTCAGGAGTATCATGTTTGATTGAAACAAGTAATAAGCAAGAAGAGGCTTGTGAGTAGGCAATGCCAGAGATGGAATGGTGGCTATTGTGGGGTCATAGATAAAGGAAATTCTGGGTCCATTTTTGTTTAACTGCAGTTCAGCTGTGTCTGAGACAGAGGTGTACAGGATGACTGCTGAGTGAACGTGACTCCTTGGAGTGTTATTTGTCAAGTACAAGGCATGGAGAAAGAAAACTTCTCTTGCATTTTTCAGTGTCCCCATTTCATAAATATGATACATTAATATTCATTATACCACATGCATTGTCATTTTGGAAGGAGATTACTGGGGATTCACTATTTTCTCTCCATCATATTTTCCAATTAGGATCCCCTCTTTTGCAAATAATAAGCTTTTTGTTGCCAAAGGCTTTGCAGCAAAGTTCCAGTCAGGGTTTTGGAGCTCTGCTCAGCTTCCATTTAAGAAAGAAGAGCAAATTGAACAACAATTATATTTTTAATGACAGGTTAATCTTGCTGTACTGAATATGATTAAAGAATCACCTGGCTAGTGTTAGAGAATATAAGAGCTGTTATAAGTTGTTTCCAAAATACTCCAGGGGAAGGGGTAAGGATGAATCCTTACAAATGCATCGCTGAGTGAACAGGGGTTTATGAGACAAACCAACAGAGACTCTGGGGTTCTTGGAGGATGGACAAGAGGATAAGAAAAGAGTGAAGCATCAAAGAAGAAGCGGTAACTTTAGTCCTTGTTCCCAACACCATAAACAAGTCTTTTGGCTCTGAACAAGAGCATTCAAGGCTGTTCTCATTTAGTACTAACAAGAAAAGTGGTTGAGGATGGGTTTAGTGTACACTACTGACTTATGCCAGACAGAGAAAGACCAGGACATCAATATTTGCAAGTTGCCTTAGCTTCCTCTGTACAAAAAGTCCTTCCCTTAGGCTCCTTTGTGCGGAAGAGGAGGATCTAAGCACTGACCCTCTTCAAAGGGGAAAGAAATGGTGAGGAAAAATGCAATAAAGACTCTCGGATGCTTAAATGTCAAAAGCCTGGACACTACATAATGCTTGAGATAAACACTGGAATCCTACCTAAGGGCAATATGTGGCTACCTACGAAGCCAGCAGTGCATCATGCTTCTGGGGAGTGCATTACAAGCAAAGGGAAAGAGGAAAGAATGGAAACGCAATTCAAATTACACAGGAATGCCAGCAAAACCATTTCCCTTCCTGGTCCCTCACTGCCTTTCCTCTCTGTCCAACCACTGCAAGTTTTTTTGCCTTATTCATGTGTGGTAGAAAGAGATGTCTCCAGGTGTACCTGCCCTGTAGCTTTGCTGGGAGGGTGGCACACAATGCCTACAGTCCTTCATGCCCATGCAGACCAGATGCAAAGAGCTCCAACCTCATTAACTGTAATTAGCTGGGTCTAGATTTCACCCTCAATCACTACAAATTTGTAAAGAAAAAAAAATTCCCACAAAAAAATCCAAACCAAAACACAAGAAATACAAATTTACAGCCAACCCTTTGAGAGGCTAACTATTCCCCACACGCACATACACATGCTAGTAAAACAGCCCTTTAAAGTTGTTGGTGTTGTCAGTTACAAGAGCAGCATTTAACATTTAATGGTTGTTTTTGGTCAGAGCTGTTACTTTTCATTGTTTGCTAGATTTGTTCCTTAAATTTGCTTGGCTCTGTGCCATGCACTCCCTCTAGTTTTCCTTTATATTGTGCTTGGGGTTGAAGGATGCTTTTTTGGTTTTTTTCCCCCTTTGAAGACATATTATGAAATTATTTTCATTTTTTTTTCCCAGTATGTTGTCTTGTCATGTCTGATATTTATCTAGAGGGCACAGATGTCCCCTTACAAGCCCTCTAAATGTGTCAACTTCTTCTCAGTCTCCTCCTAGTGTAAAGTCACCAGTTGTAGCAGTAACAAGGATCCCTAAGAAAGTTGTTGGGTTAATTAGACTGGGCAGAAGACTTCAGAAAAAATGGTACCTGGTTTGCCAGAGCTGTAGCTCTTGTAGAGATCTAGGGGAAAAGCAGGATAAAGAGATACAAAGAAGATGACTTGAATCAGTGTTTTGCCTCTACTTATTTTCCATTATAATAGGCTGGATTAGCTGTTCAATTAAAACTAATGCAAAGCAAGGAAATATCCGTGGCTCTTGACCTTTTTTATCAACTGACACTCATTCCTGTGAATTGACCTGTTGTTTGCCAGGTTTGTTTTAACCAAAAATTCAGACAATGAAAGGCTTTCACAAATGTTTGCTAATGACCCTCTGCAATTTAGAAATTGTGACCAGTCATTGAAGCCATATGGTCCTGTTGTCCCCTGTTCCCCATGCGGGTGATCGAAATCTGTATGGCAAGATTTCAAAGGCAGGGCAAGATGATCTAGCTGCTAGGGTTCATTTCCAGCTGAAAACGTGCACAACGTATTCCACGAAGGAACCCAGCAGGTTGCAGTGGGCACCCAGTGAACTGATGCTGAAAACACTAAGGCCACAAACTTTACCTTCCCATCTATTGTGTCTTTCCCCTACTTACCCAGATATTTCCTCAGCTAAACAATATTCACCTATAGGGTTTTTAGTTCAATTTTCACTCCCATTACCTGTTTCCTGGTATGTTTATAGCGCTTCTAATTAATTATTTGTAATTGCCTGTGTTTTTCCCCACTTTTTTGTGTCTTTGTTTCTTGTTTCTCTCCCAGCCTTGGTAACAAGATGTTGCATCTCTTGAGGCTATGAGGGTAAAAGCCTATTAATAAATAATTAAGCAATCAGGCTCTGACGGTGTGGAGTCACGTCTTGCCATCACATGGCTATAGTCTCCATGGCGACTCACTGGTGTGGACTGAAATGATCTCTTTGGGAGGAGGCGAGAGGAGGTTATACTGGGCAAAAATGTGGGAAGTTAAATTATATTTTAAAAAATTAAAGGTGCTGTTACACTGGCTAGTTCCCTAAATAATCTGGAAAGATGGAAAGCTCCTATTAGCCCCGTGCCACCACCATCCCTCACTTTCTGCCACTGCCCTGTGTTTCTGTTCCGGTCCAGAGCCTCCAGTACTGAGGCTTTTTCACCCTGCAGATGCTTCTCTCTGATAAGTAGCATTTTCCCTGTATCCAGTGCCCCTCTGACCTTCCCTATCTGCAGCAATCCTGTCACCAAACCATGCAGCCTCAGTCCCATTGACAAGAGTGACTGATCTCTGAGAACGGTGGGCATTGAATAGCTTGTCATGTGTCGCCAAAGTAAATCTTAAGGCCTGGAGTCCAGAGCTTCCCTCTTCCCTGCTCCTCTGTGTTCTCATTCCCTACCACAACAGTATGTCACCTTCCCCTTGGAGCTGCCCTTCAACCTACATTTGCGCAAAATTCACACCTGCTCCGTATTAGAGCCAGATTTTGAGATGCTTTTGCTGTGCTTTTCTCCTTTTCTGGCAATACTCAAAGGCAGTTTCATGTGCTGGCCCTTCTATTTTTTCCCATCCCATAATCCGCCCCTAAGTATAGCAAAGACATTTCTTGCCCATTCGAAGCAGTAGTTTTTAAATGAAAAACTGTTAGCTCAGCAGTTCCAGCATCTGTAAAAGTACGTCCTTGTGCAACAGTGTGATCCGAAACCCCCTTAGCCTGTTATCAGCTTTCCATCCGCATTAGCAGTTACACTATTCACAAGCATCCTGATCAATGTATTTCAGCCAGTATAACTTTCCCAAACCCCCACCTCTCCAATAACATTTCATGGGAACATGAGAAATTTTAAGCTCCTTGAAATGCCAAGGATGTAAATCACACTAATCGCCTCCCGGATTTCAAAAGCCCAGGATGTTTCTATTTCCTCTGCAAACTTCTGGAGCATTTACATTAACTTTTGGCAGGTAAATGGTAGGGGGCCCAAACCATCCATTACATAAAACTGCATTGAAAACACATCAAGTTAGGAGTCATGACAGGCAGTTAGGTCTTTGCTCTGAGGGAATAAGGGCTTTGATATCACAGTTCCCTTCTCCTTGCTAGAAGACATGATATGCGAGCCCAGGAGCCTTGCTCTTTCCACCCACTGCCAGGGATCACCATTTGCTGGCTGGTCAGTGTCCACAGCACCACGTGGAAGCAACACCCAGTGGCAACACTATCAGCTTCATGTTACTATCAGTTTTATTTAGCCTTCTAGGACAGGATCTGTTTGACAAAATGTGGTTCTGGCTTTGCAGAACTGAAAACTGCTGCAAATTGGGTCTTCACGAAGTGTACAGCACCAAGCTCAGCCTGGGAATGCGTCCGTTCGTCTTTGTTACCATGAAATATCTGAGAAAGAGCGTGAAATAGTAAAGTCCTTCCATCTCTCTTCATTGGCCTGTTTTCCCCCTTTTCTTTCATATCAGAGTCTAAAAAGGAGGTGAAAGATGGTTTGAGTGAGGCTATCACAGGGATAAAACAATACTTTGAGGAGTTTCAGACCTATTTTCATGCTCTTCTCCTGGAGCCACTACACAGAAATTTTCAGAAATTGTTTCCCTGCCCTTTTCACCTTCACCTTCTCTCCTCCTCCCAACAGACTGAGGCCAGAGTAGATGAGGAATCTGGATTAATACTTTTTTTCTTCAGCAATCTGGCATCCCGTCTTTGCTTCCACACTTTTGATATTGACTAGAATCTGTGGAAAAAATCAAGTAATCTGAAATTCAGGGCTTATTAGGTAAAATATTTTACCTTGTTAGGTAAAATAACTATGTCAATTATGCTGATTCTGAGGATAAATATTTGCCTTTTTTTTTTAAGACTACCTATGGATTCTAACACTGACTAAAGAATTTAAATAGTTCATCTATTTTTAAGTGATGTTGGCAACTTAATTTTGACTCAATAGTTCCATGATGCTGAAGGAAAAAGAGAAAAAGACTAACTGCAAAATACAAAATAAGCAAAAATGGTTTCAGAGAGGTGTTTTGATCACCCCCGTGAGCTGTTTTCTTGCTGTGTTGTGCGTGACTGAAAATCAGAAAGCGAATCTGCCTATTAACAGATAGGAAGCTGACCAAACCAGTTTCATCAGACTGCCATAAAAATAGAAAACAAGGAAAAAATAAACTTAGGTGATTAGATCATTCATGAAATAGGAAAGGCTTCCTGATCAGAAATTAAAAAAGAAAAATTCAAATTCTTTGAGTGGGGGAAAGTTAAAGAGTTTCCCACGGGTGGTGTCACGGACTGCCAGTGAACGAATGGCCTTTGAACCTGCTCCCAGGGTAATCCCTGAGAAGGGACTCCATCTCTCCCCTGAACCATAATCTGGTCTCTCTATATGCTGCTGCTTGTTTTTGGAGTAAATTGCAAACCTGCACGAGGAGTTGAATAAACAAATTACTGCCTGCGCATGTGTGTTCATTAGAAAAAACCACGCTGATTACTTGGAAGCCTGGCATTTCATAATATCACAAAGGATTTTGAGAGATGAACAGCAACAGCAAACCCTCTGTGGAAACCAATATCTCTGCCTGTGGGAAATGCAAAGGTAACAGGCAATTGTGACTAAAAATGCAATTACTACAGGAGAAAAAGATTCACTTTCCTCCATGTGCATAGAAATCATGAAAAGATGTTTTCATCCTAAGCCAAGAATGCCCAAAGCTGAGTTTTATTCTGCACATAGAACCAGTAATAATCTCTTTTACCTATTATGCTTCTCTCTGAAAAATATGTATCCTTCTCCATCTCACCTAGAAGAGTCTCCACTTCTAGGCAATTATTTTATCAGATGCAGAGAAATAAGATAGAGACAGCAAATATTTTACTTCGAACATTTAAAATTCCTGTTCTCTTTTTTCTTCTTTCTGTCTTTTAAGATCAGATTTCTAATGCAACATGAGTGTGCACAAGACAGAGTTTTCCAAGTTTTGAAACAAACCATCCTATGTTTAACTGTAAGCAAAATTTAAGAGAAGCACAAGACCACCCAGTGCAGAATACAAGAAAGGCACATCCTGCACATTATGGGATGGTCAGAGCTGGTAAAACCCTACATAAACACCAGCAAAATACCTTGTCCGTCACACTGTATTTGCTGTTGTGCCCCTTGACCTGGCAGCTGATGGCTCTTACTTTATGTAGAGAAGCTCAGCTTCCCAGAAGACGGTAAATTTTCTGATTTTCCCAATCAGAGACCAAAATATTCACATGCATCACCCACACACCTGGGGTAAGCTGGAATTACGAGAGCTTCAGGAGCAATGTGCAATGATTGCTGCTCTGCTGGACTCCTTCACTGCAGGAAGAGAGGCTGCCTCTCAAAAACAGGCCATGGAAGATAGATCTGCTCATGATCCACATGCAATTGAAGAGCCACTGTGTGGCCTTTGCCATTTGTGCCAGCCATTTACTCCTGCACATTACCCTTTCGACTTCAGCCTTTCACTAGTAAATCCAAACCCACTGACTGCATTTAAGCTCATTTGCAACAAATCTAAATTAACCTCTGCTTCACCCAACCTTCATTTTCACCCAGCATTTGGAACTACAAAGGCACCCTTTGGAAACAAGCCCAGACCACGGAGACAATTCAAAGAAACAGGGAGGAGTCAATTTTTAGGATTATTTGCTAATTTTAGGTTGTGACCATGCAAAGTATGAATATAAATCCCAGAGTTTTGCAGCCAGACCTCTGTAGACAGACACTCTGCACCATACACATTTTCAATGGCTTAGAGGGAAATTGCGCAGGAATGAGAAGCCATCTTCATGGCCCTAGGTCTAGCAGGGAAGCCTGAGGGCTCTCTTGCATTATCTTTTTGCTGCAATTCCTTCAAATTCAACATGCTGACCCCAAAATACAGTGTACTGGTCTTCTGTCTGTAAGTCAGTGTACAATGTTGACCTCCCCAATGTTAACCCCAATGTTGAGTGGGGTTAGCTAAGGAACACCTCCTTAAGGTGAAGTGGATAGAGGTCCATGATTTGGCAGAACAGACAAGGACTCAGTGCAGCACACACTTTTTTGTCACACTGAACATTGCTCCTGCACAAGAGAGACAGAGAGTACTGCAGCATTCCTGAAAAGCCTTTTGGTTAAGAAGAAAATGGCTTAAAAATCGAAACTGTTGCCTGAATCTGTCACTGACTCAAGTACAGAGAATGAAACGGTTGAAAAATAGATTATTACTTTCACCTGAGTATTTCAAAGTGAGGCTGAGCCCTACCAGAGGTGAGGAGCATCGCCAGTGTGTGAATCGGCTGGTGGCTGGGATCAGCTCCCCAAGGTTTGCTCGGGATGTTTTCAGGGTCAGCAATGGCCGCAACAGAAAGGACAGCAAGATCAGGGCACGGCAGGTGAATTAAAAGAAGAACCAACTTTCCGATCTGTTTTTAAGGTATTAAATTATCTTGGGTAGTAGGTACAGCTCAGCAAAACCCTGTGACCACACCTTTGGTGGGTTGTGAATAACAGATTATCATTATTTTACAACAGCTACAAATCATGGCTGTGCCATTACTTCTAGAGGGAAAACACAGCTGCTTTCTGAGGACATAACGGTCAATTGATAGGCAGTGCTCTGACTTAGGAGAGGTCTGACAGTGTATAAAGCCTTTCAGCAAGGAAACTGCTGTAAATCTTCCCCAGGCAGGCTGAAGTATCTGAAGAAATACTTATTCCTCACTGATCACCGAGCCTTAGATTTGTGATAAGACAGAAATCATTACCATCTGATCCGCTAGACCGTGAGATATGAATCAGAGAGTCTATGCCCTGTCTGGACTTGACAAGTTGTATCAACATAATAAAAAACACCATTGGTCTGACAATTCTTTTGGCAGCCTCAGGAGGAAAAAAGAAAGGGTGATACAGTCCAGGCTGCCCTCTGGTTCCTCCAGGGCAAAGCTGAACCTTGCTGGCAAGGTGAGGAAATCCTTGCTAGTGATACCCTACTGAACTGGAGGTCTTTAATGACGGTGCAAAAACAAAACAAAAAAATTATGTACCGACCTGATTTTAGTTGCATCATCCCCACCAGACACGTGCTTTGCACAAAATCAAGAAGAGTGCTTCTGCCTTTGGTGCCATCAGCCACAGCTGCTGGGGTTATAATGTTTGAGTGAAGAAACCCCAATTTTATGCTTTCAATAAAAAATGCAGAACAATCTTCCCAGGACAAGTTTTTTCAGTATATGACAACTTTCAGTTCACCCTTTGCACCTGAAACAGTGCATGAAACTACACAAAACAAACACAGCCCTTTCTGATGTGTTTTGAAATAAATTGTCATCCACACTTAAACATATTGCATGGTACTACATTTCCCTGGGGCCCCTGATGTTGTTACTACCCTGACAGACACAGCCGCCTCCCAAATTACACTTATTCTGACCTTAGACACACTGACACAGAAATGCCTTTAAGACAATGTTTTGTCTCAGAGGTGCTGCACGTTCACACATGCACACACACACATACACACAAAATTATGTCAGCCATTTAAGTAATCCTTGCTTGGCTGTCTTTTAAAATGCCTCTTTCATCTTTCTGTAACCAAAGGCTTTAATATTCAAACGCTCATGAGCACCAGCTTTATTAAAATTAGGGCTTGGGGAAATGGTTTCGAAAAGGAGAAATGAATATTACCCAACCATTTAAAAGATACTAATTAATGGAGTTCTAAAGCCCAGGGAGGCCATTTGATGGAGCAGAGATTCTTCTACCAGACAGATTTGTAACTTAGCAGTTCGAGTGGCAGAGGCAGAAATAAGAGATGAGTAAAACCAAATGCAAGTAGGTTAAGAAGAACAATCCTCCAGGTGTTGCGAAGACTCGAGGGTTTAATTCTGTGCCAGAGATTCGAGTTGTCTGCCTGCAAGCTCCATGCATGAAGACTTTCTTCTGGCCCTGACACAAGTCAGTGTTTGTGTCTCTTCCTTGCTGGATCTGCCCTGTGCTGGGAACAAGAAAGCGTAACCCACACAGCATTCAGCCACAACCAGCTGAGAGCGGCAGCTGCCAGCAGTGATTGTGCTGCAGGAGTCACCAGGGGATTTATTTTAAGACAAATCTAATCTGGAGAGTGCATGAGCATACCCATACACAAGTGCACAAGGAAAGATCTTTGCACTGGGAGTAGCAGAGACACACCAGAATGGTCAGTGCTTTCCATGTAGACTTTTTACAATTATTTCACCCGAGCGTGTAAAATCAGGGGAACCTCAGCAGCCCCCCACTCTCATACTCCCCTAGATCCTGACTATCACTTCTAGTCTCAGCAGAATAAATGAATTAGTATTTAAATCTGTATCATTGAGCACAGGTACTAGTGTCCTGCTTTTTTTCTCTCTGTCTCCTGCTCCCCCCTCCTTTTTCGTTCTTCTCTCTGTGCACAGATATAACCCTGGGTCAAGAACTGAAAATACTCCATGGACTAGAGGAATAGATTCTTTTGGTGGACATATATATATACATACATATCTACTCCAGCTCCATAGCAGAAAATACGTCTCTGAAGTCTGACAGTGATATGCAACTGGAATTTCAGTCAGAGGATCTTTATTATTGATGCAGTTCTTGCCAGGTCACTTGCTGTAAAAGAGCCGGGGTGGAATGGTGACTGGAACCCATGATCCAAGAAGGAAAATGTGAAAGGCAAGGTAGCAAGAGGGACAGATGCTGGAGAAAAACTCATCTCCAGCCTACCCTAGCACGCAGGGTGTCTTGTGAGGAAGGAGCGCTGCATCCTACAAGCACAGCTGCCCTCCACAGCTATTGCTGAACTGAGCAATTAATTTTAGAAGAAGAGTATGCTGACCCTGTTCTGCTGTAGTTAAT
>Ga0181612_131281_pt1 | contig 12773 bp, 10 predicted proteins | sample HoacroProtozoa21_FD_119630 | JGI IMG/M metagenome (GOLD analysis project Ga0181612, IMG submission 119630) | Hoatzin crop microbial communities from Cojedes, Venezuel. Combined Assembly of Gp0051906, Gp0051904, Gp0051908 | reverse complement strand
TTTTGTCTGTCCAGTGCTTTAACAATACTGTCACACTGTTACACACACAGTTGCACCTTGCCTGTTTAAGTCAACACTAGCTTCCTTCGCCTAGCAACTTTGCCTGCATTTCAATTGTAAGAAGCATCACTGCTTGTTAATCGGGGTTGATGCTGCACTGGCAGAGTTCATCTTCTGTTGTGTGCATCCCTCACAATAAATAAGGCTGGGAGTACAACAGGCTATTGACAGTGATGATTTCAAATCAAGAGGCAGTGCTGCCACTTAATCTGAGGTTCAGCTACAAACTAGAACTGGGAAATGGGAATAATCACCAGCCTTTCCAGTGGTCATTGCCAGGGTTATTTTGTCAAGGAAACAAGCCTGACCCAGCAGCAGGCGTGGCAGTGGAGCCACTAATGCTCCCTGAGCAGAAACACATTCTTCTCTTTACTGCATGCAGCTGCTGGCCTCATTTTCACTCTCTAGTATTTGGGCTCACACTAACGTTTTGATCACAGTAGCTACTATTTGAGAGATTTTTGCCAATGTTAGTGCGCATAATTCCCTGAAGTAATTCGTCCCCAAGGAAAAGAGCACTTTACCTGCTACTTACTATTGCTTTAAGCAACAGAAACTCTGCAAAAATATCATAATTGTGCTCTTTTCCCTGCCACAGGCGAAGAGAAACTAGGTTTTGCTTTGTCCTTGCAGGGGTAAGGAGAGAGCTCAAGGATGCCTACTTTTCTGTCTCTTTGCAAGGCAGTGGTATACTTCAGTAGGGATTTTTCACACACACTTTGCGGGGGACAGAACTGACTGCTGAGCACAGAGACATCCTGGTGACTCTCTCGCATATGAAGAATGAAAAAAACCATGCAACTGAAAGACGCAAAGATAGATCGGACTACTGTGGCACCAGTACTGTCTTTGCCATATGCCTTGGGTTGGTGGCTACCTTCCACTACCTATCGGAAGAGCTCAGGAGAACCGCATGTTATTTTCAAAACTGATCTCCAGTGAACTCCAGCACTCTTCCTGAGCATCCCCTCACAACCGGCACTGGGCTTTCAGCTTCCATACCCAGGCAGCAGTCTCAGGAAAAGCCTCTCTCTCTGTGTATGCATGTGTATGCACACACACATTTTACAAGATTTTCCACATCAGTCGCTTAACCTTTGGGGCTTGACTGCCCAAAACTTTTGCGTTTGCAACACCATCACAGGGTAACACTCATTTGGAAAATCCATCTAACTGCCTTGCTACATTTTAGGGATCGGATATCACTTCTGAAGAGGGGATCTATATCCCTAATTTACTTTAGTGCTTTTGAAAATGAAATACTAAAGAATGTGACATTCTAAAGAAGAGACAGCCTAAACTTTAGGGATGAAAAGTGCCCTTTAAGGCTGCAATGTATTTTACCATTACTGCTGTAGGAACGATAATACAAAGAATGACAGAGAGCAACTTGACAGGATCCATTAAGACAGAGACAGTTTGTGTATGCTATTATGCGCAAGACACTGCACAAGTCTGCCTATGCAGAGCAAACTGTTCTGGTTTCTACTAACAATGATTTATGAGTTTGGGGTTTTTTCTGTTCTAAGAGATGTAGCTAAAAAGCACAAGGCTAAGAGCACTCCTTACAAAGGTGCCCTGCTGAACACAGCAAGAGACGCAACACTGTGCAGCGTGACTAACAGCAAAGGCCCTGATCCTGCACTGCTGTGCGAGTGGCAGGCTTGTCAGGGTGCAGAAAGCCAGAACCCACAGACAACACACATTCACTCTTTCATATGCAAAATTTTTTAGGCTCCACTACAAGTCATTTTTTTTCAATCAGACACCAACTAAATGGTATGGGAAAGGAAATGCAGCAGATACATGACAGCATTGCACAGATCTCCTGGGCTCAGTCACTGCTGAGACTGCAGTTCAACACAATAATGGCTACAACACTGCCTTGTAGCAAAATGCAATTATCCTGCCAGGATCTCACCTACCTGGTTGTCTTGTAACTTTGACACAGCTTGTAACAAGTAGGGACGACTCCTCTCTCAGGCGGCTGCTTGGCTTCGATGTGCGCGTTCGGAGTCCTTGTGAAAGACAGCTGCTACAGCCAACGGGATACTGAAGTCTGCATAAAGTCAAAGTGCAGGTATAAAACTTAGCACTTGCTACAAACAGCATCAAAATACATTGAATTTTGAGGTCCAGTTCCAATTTCCTTGTGATTTGCTGCCTAGCTTCTTAGAAACTCATGCCCTAGACACTCATTAGCTTCTTCGATTTTAGTGAATAGTTGGCTGCTTGCCAATTAAGATATTTTTCATGTTTCTACACAAAATGAGTGCCACACAAATACTGGTATTCCTCTTGCTGTTAATTCACTGTGTACAATTTATTTTATTATTAATTGATGATTTTATTAAGCAAGATATCATTCTGCAAAGACAGTAGGATGAGTATTCACCAAGAAATGTCTCTTACCACCCCCAAATTTACTGATAATCACAGTTCAGTTATCTTCAGGGTTGCACTTCCTTTACAACTTCGTAATAGAAAAATTTACTGTTTTAAAAGCTCCTATATACACTACAAAAGCTATTCTGATGTTTTAAACATGTTTCTTTTCATAATAGGAAGAGAATATACATATATTTGCATAAAGATTGTCTCTCTGTGGAGTGTGAACAGGTGGAAGAGAGAGGACTTTACACTTAAGCAAAGAGATAATACTGAGTCTTTTACCAGCTCAGATCCCATTCCCCATGTCTATATTACAGCCACAACCACTGTAGAACAGTACTTTCTCCTACAGAAGTACTACAGACATTGAAGTGTAGCCAAGGCATTTAATCAACTTCAGGGAAAGATGAAGCTGACTTTCCAATAACGACTTTCCAATACATTCTATTGTACTTGTTCTCTCTTCAACAGTGACTTTTTAGGATGGGTCACAGTTTCAGAAAAAGATAAGACACAAAACTGCATAGCTATTCTTTGTAAAATATTACAGTAATCAGTAGCCTTGAAACTCTTTTCTCTTATCTGAAAATGGGAGGAACGTGTATTGCACCTCGTACATTTATATAAGCAAAGAAGCAGCAAAAGAAGAGGCAAACGCAGGCGAGACAGCGTGGTGGGCAACACCTCCTGTCAATGCTGTCAGTATTACAGAACACTGGCCACAGAGAGTACTACTGATGTTAACCGAAGCAAGCCTGCATTAGTATGTTTAAGCAGACAAAGGGCATTACTTTATAAAGACGTAATGTTATTTTTTCCTCTCTCCTCTGCATTGCCTTTTGAGTTTGGTTGGTTGTCTCCGTTTGGCTGGTTGATTTGGGGTTTAATACCAGAATGGCCATAGTCCCATCAACAAATTGAAAACTGAGAAAAAGGCAGATTATCAAAAATGTCCACTGGATCAAGACAAAGGTTACAAAATTTAGGAGGTGACTAAGGCTGCAGTAAGAAAAAAATATATAGAATTGATAGTGCTGCCTGTTAATAACTACAGAAGTTTTATACCATCTGCTTATTTCCCCTTTGTCAGCTGCACAAGGGAACCACATGAGAGATACCATAATAAACAGAGGTATTTTTTCCCTCTTGAAGATCACAAGTCTCCAGAACCTGTGGCATATTTGTTCACTTACACTCAAGCTGTTAATATATACAAGTGAGAAGAGACCCAGTATTTTTATCAATGTGGAATAGCAGCTGAGACAGACAACAGAACCTCCGCAGAGGGGCATATCCATATGTTACACAATAATGAATGCCAGAAAAATAACACAGTGTTGGGGCTTCTCCTGGAGAGCTCTAGTCAAAGGCATTTTAACTAGAGGTCAAAAAAGAGTCCATGAAGACTCTGCAAAAACTGACATAGCCTGAGATCTTAAAAAAAGCCATTTGGGAAGTAAATGCTCTACATTAATCCCTAGACCTGCTTCTATTATCCAATTATCACAAGCACTACCCTCCTGCCAAAGCCCTGCTATGCATATACTATATTTCTTGATCTTTCCTGTTTCCTAGTAAAGGTTTTTGAATCTGCTGCCAGTTCAACCCCCGAAGCATAGATGGGAATAAGAAGCATCTTATCTCCTAGTATACTATTCCATATCATGTTTTCTACTGTTTTCAAGCTGTACAATCTCTCAAGTTGTACGAGATGCCTGTTTCCCTTGGGAGACTATTTCACATACACACAGAATCCCAATACCCCTTGTGCATATTCCTGTATGTAAGGCTCGGCGCTGCGATACAGAAAGGAGCCCTCTGCTCTCACCTGTTTTCATCTCATTCTTTCAACAACAGGAGGAAGAATTTCCAGAAAGCTGTCTTACAGGTTTCTCCTCCAGAACTTCAGACTGACTGAAGTGCTCACAGGAAAGGCACTTTTGCACTCTGTTGGTGAGCACAGAAAGCATCTCCTGGAGCATGCAGATCAGAGGTTGTGGTGGTTTAACCTGGCAGCTGGCAACTAGGACCATGCAGCCGCTCACTCACCCTCTCCCCCACCAGCATGGGATGGGGAGGAGAATGGACATGGCCAAAACCTAGAATTTGTGGGCTGAGACAAAGACAATTTAATAAGACAGCACAGGAAGTAATAATAATGATAACAAAGAATATGCAAAACAAGTGATACATAATATGATTTTTCTTACTGCTCGATGACCAATTGCACAGCCTGTCCATGAGCAGCGATGATGGAACTTGCAGATTTCACAAAGTTCCTCTGCGCCCCCCATCCAGCCCCCATTCCTAAACGGAGCACGCCGTCCGTGGTCCGGAACATTTCCGTTGCCCAGCTTGGGTCGCTGCCTGGCTGTGCCCCCCCAGCCCCTGCACACCTGCCCATCCGCTGAGCACGGGAGGCTGGAAAAAGCCCTGGATTTCACAGCAACAACTGAAAATGTTAGTGCTACCAACATTCTTCTGGTACTAAATCCAAACCACGGCACCTATTGGGAGGAAAATGAACTCTGTCCCAGCCCAAATCAGGACACAGTTGTTCACTGAGAACATGATGCTGGTGACCTGGTCAATGTATGTACTGAACAGTGAATGAAAAGAAAGCGCAAAACCTGGTGAGTAATTGCCACTAATGTGGCTGATGGAGGAAATAATGAGTATGTGGGGACAGACTAAATATTTGTTTGAGCATGGCAGGTTTTTTTGAAGGTTTCTTTTCTCTTAGTTCCCATAAAATTCTCACTTAATTACCAAAGATGTGATGGATAATTATTATAACACAAGAGGACAAATAATGGCCATTGTAAACAGAGGCCCTTATTCTTCAGAATCTTTTAAATGCTTAGTGTTTTTGTCACTCTGAAAGCCTTAGTTTGCATTCCTGTCATCACCTTAAATTTGGAATTTACCGTTTATGGTAAATGGTGCAATAATTATCTAAGAAGTTGCTGGACAGAAGAACAAACAGTAATTATGAACTCATGTTTGCTGAGGACTTCAAAGCTCTTTCTCCCTGCAAGGCTAATCTTACCACAGAAGGGTGGAGGAAGTAGGAAGATACAGGCTACACTTCACAACACAACAGTAATAGAATGAACATCTGTGGAGTGCATATGGTGACGTGTTTATTTCTGAGGTACAGTCCCCTCCGAAGCTCTCAGTGGGACAAGAAGACTGCAACAAAGGAAAAAGGATTAATCCCACAGTTGCCTCCAGAATCCAGGAAGATATTTTTCATAATGTTGTGGAAAGTTACCTGGTTAATCTGAGGTAAAAGTTGCTATGACTTGGTTTACTTTAATGGCACTATGTTGTGGAAACATTACAGATTAGACTTCTGTGTAGATTTACGTGAATGAGACAAACTCTGCTGCCCTGCACTTTCGAGCCACCTAAATTGGATTGCAAATGCTTCCTGCGAAGAAGTGCCACTAGGCTGAAAATCAAGTATTTTTAGGACTAATCTGTGGCATGTTCACTGAGGACACTTCTCGAACGTGTTCAACCTTTTATGGGACAAAGAAAGAGGACAAAAAGAAAATTAAGTGGCTGATTCTGCACCACTTGGTACAAACATGAACTCTTGAAGTATGGTCCTGTTTGGGAAAATGCTGTGGGAAAATAAAATGAAACAGAAGAATATAAATACAAAAGATAGGCGGATTGTTCCTACTTTTGATGAAGTTGTGTAAATTACACATTAAAGAAAATAGCTGCCATCAGTAAAACTCTGTATGTAAAAACACCTAAAGCTAAATCACTAACAAATGCAGAAGTCGACTGTAGGACTTGAAGTGAGCTGTGACATTAGACAAGGAATGGTATCTTCCACAAGATGGAGCTGTATGATTTCTGCATTTGGAAGCAGTTCAGTCTATTAGTAAATGATTCTTTGATTACTGTACAAGGACAGGAGAGTCACGGTGATCTATCATTGCTTTCTTGCTCAGATGCAAAGGAACTGCTGCAGTTTAATTCTAGACGGTCGTGTAGGTGCTAAAAATATTGAATTTAACATGAAGACCTCTGAATCTAGAAGAAAAGCTTTATTTAAAAAAAGAAGAGAAAGAAATCCATTACTCTTCTTTATGAAGATTACAGTGATTTGCCTAGTGTGTGGTGTCCTATCAGCTTTTCTTGATTTATTCACTTTGATGATGACTGCAATGCAGATTTCTTTGGAATGATTTCTTATCATTTATGCTCTGTAACATCTGGATGAGGGAGGGATACGATTGCTTAAATGATAATTCAAGCAAGTATTTTCAGTAACATTGATGGACCTCCAGTGCTGGAGTGTTTATTAGGTCTGAGCAGATGTAAGGAAAGTACTTCATCAACAGAATGGAATACTGTCTTTGAGAGCAATGAGTGGAAAAGATCAAGGATTCCTAGTAGAAAAATAACAGAACATGAGGTTCTGGTGTGATACCTTTGCATAAAAAGGTAATGTGATCATTTTCCTGAATAAGCAGGGAAAGTGAACAGGAGTAAGGGGTCGGGAGGGCTTGGTTTTCCTCCTTGTGTGTCATTGGTGAGACTGGCTGGGGAGACCAAAAGGAAGCAGCACATTCAAAACTTTCAGAGCCAGGGACTGGCATCAGCAGAACTGAACAGAAGCAAAGACCAAGGCAACACTGGGATTCTGTCAGTTAAATGTGGGCCAAGGATCATCCAGACAAAGCCCTGGAAAGGTAAAAGAGTTCTTCCACAACATACCAAGAACCTTAAAAGACTGAAGTTGTTGAGGTGTTAATAACCTGGGATATGTCTGTAACAACTCAAGTGCCAACTGAGTAACTCCCAATAGAGCTAGTGCGGACCCATCTGAAAAGGGTGTGATTACCTGTGGCCTCCTAGATCAAGTGGTGATTGTTCGGAAAGATTCAAGAGCACTCTGGGATACTGGCCTACTTGAATTAACACTGGAGAATATGAATAGCAACTTGTTTGCAACATTGTTAAATCACAGTAAGCCTGACATTTTCTGATCTTTTCCTGGATTTTATTCTTTTGGATTATAGTGGATTAAAGATTACAAACACTTTTAAAAATTTAACATATTCATCTGATTACAGTGTATATGCTGAATCTTGGTTTCAAATGAGATTATGTCCAATCAAACTACAGCTCCATTCTTCATTCACTCTTCATTGCTAAAACCTAGCTTCTCTACTAATTCCAAAATATACCACCAACCACTCCTCTGTTTCCCTAGCTTATGGCTGGGTGAGAAACAGAAGACCTGTGACTGCTTCCGAATTACAAGCAAGTGGATTGTGTGGCTGATATATACACATTGATCAACTTGCGGGTATGTCAAGCGTAACAGATAATCGCTGAGCTTACACAGCAATATTTTCCTCACTGGGAAGACTCATGTCAGTCTTTATCTCCTACTCAGCTGTCAGTTCTCATGGAAACTTGTTGGAACTTCGTATTTTTGAGACCAGGTCCTTTTGTCAAATTTGATCAAAATTAGCCAATTCATTCAAAAGTTACGAGGGAGGGGATGAGAGCTGACAGGCTGGCAGTGCATCTGTGTAATTTATTTCCTTGCAAAACTAGCACGGGAAGCAAAGTTTTCTAATTTTCAAAATAGGCACTCAGAATTTAGTAACCTGCATTTAACTGAAACTTACAGAAATTCACATGACTAAGTTGATGTGCACAACTTACAGTGCTGTAAGTCACAATGTTGAGAATCCTCATCATTTTGTGTGTATGCATATGTATAAGATGATACATAAACCACATTCACTACTGGAGAACCTGAGGATAAAAACTAGATAATCTAGCAGTCTTTCAGTTTGTTTACCTAACACAAGCCAATTCTGAAAAAAAATCCCTAATTCCAACAGTGTGGATTGTCCACCTACTTCTTTTCCTGTGGCAAACATTTTACCAAAAGATGAGAGCTGAAGAAAATAGCTGATAGCAGATGACAACTACGTTTTCTCATAATCTTAAACTCTCATAAGCTTTCTGTTACAGTAAACTGACCTGTCTCATTTTTGAAATAGGACTAAAGAAAAATACTGCTTTTATAAACGTTACATGCACAAGGGAGATCATAGTTTGTGGATAAAAACTCTGTTACAGAGTCAGATTATTAGACAATTTACTAGAGTGGTCTCTTTAATTAGACATTTCTGAAAGCAGGTAAATCGAATGATTTATTTTTCAGAGATTAAAATATTGTAGGCACATCGTAAGTAATCATAAAACATATGTCCCACATCCATGCATTTTTAATTTATATAAATAACCATATAGATATTTCAGTTTACCTACTTTACTTTTTTACATTTGTCTTGAGACTTTTGAGGTGTAGAAGTCTTTAGTTTGTAAGAAGAGCCTTACATTTGAAGAAGTCATAGGAAATGATCCTGTGATCATGTGGTAGAAAACAGATTTTGGCTAGGCACAGTAATCCATCTAGATACAGATTTTAACTTCAACAGTTTCTGCTGGGAAATATGTGATTATGTATATTCTGTCATTAAATCATATATATCAAAGGATGGAAACTGTAATATCATTCTTCCCCACCTTCCAAGGGTAGAAAATGTAAAAGCCTGCTTGGTTCAGACATACCTGAAAGATTTTCAGAAATGAATAATGCACATCAGTAATGTGAGTTGAATTGCATCCCATGAGGGAAAGCATGAAAAGAAAAATGCAGGCATTACTAGTCAAGCTTCACTTTTGTGCCACCAATAAACAAAAATTTAAGTGAAACACAAAAGCAGTAAAGTGTATGAAATTCATAATATGAAAAGGAGGCATGTAATAACTGGAAGAGCTTCTGGTGTAACTTGAGAACCCAATGAAGGTGCTTTATTTGCAGGTAAGTATAGTGCAGCCTACACACTTCAATCAAGCCAGCAGTAGGCTTTAGTAAGTGATAATAAAGTGCGAAAGGTGGTTTTCTGAGAAGGATGGAAAGATGCATGTACTTATTGCTTGTAATTATGTATCCAGTAAACAGACACTAAAATAGACCCTCTATGTTGCCTTGCACTATGACGCCCAAACATATTAGTATCCATGGGCTCAGCTGAAGCTAAATTTGCATTTTTGGTGTGGTGAATTTAAAGTTCATGGATAGGAAATGCCAAATATTATAATCTGGCTAAGAAAAATATACATGTGGGTGCTGTGCAGGTACCCCGGCAGTTATCAGGCTGTATAATTAAAAGAAGACAAAGTGCTTGAATATGGTGCATTGAAACATAACAATTTATTTAACTGGAATGAAGTAGCTTGCTTATTCACTTGTAAATGAAATAGGAAGTTCATTTTATTTTGAGACTCACGTGTAGAATTCCCATACTTTTGGGATCTGACGGTATGTGCTTACGTGGAGTTATATTTCAGTTTCCCTAGCCTATTTCAACTTGTTCACATATCGATTATTCCTGAAATACTATAGAAATGAACAGAGGCAAAGAACTCTTATTCTGAATGTAGATCATCTGTAACAACTCCATATCTGAGCCAAGATGAAATGTACTCCTAATCAATTTGAGACAAGCCTTATATGTTGTGGAGCAACTTTTTTGTGCAGCCAGGCTCTACCTGCAATAAAAATGTAATTGAGTGATGCCTGCTGTGCTCTTTGTAGGCTCCCCAGGGATGTCTGTGGTCGTCGTGTAACACACTCTTTATACGAAGACAGAGATGTCTCCAACTCTTTTAATCCAAAAGTAGCCTTGCTTTAGAGCAAACACTGTGACACAAAAAGAGTCAGTGATTTTGTAAGTCACTCCTTCCAGAACTTTTTGGGAGCTTTTGCCTGAGGTATGCATCTGGTTATTTTATTCAACATGTTTTTTTAATTTGCAGAAGGAATATGTTTGATTTACAACATCCTGCCCAGTGGACATTGAGGTTGGATAACTAGTCTTAACACCAGTTGTAACGAGAATTTCTGGATTGGGTTAAATACTAGAGGGAAAAGGAAGAATAGAGAATGAATAAAATGGCACAATTTTAATTGTTACATGTATCATAGAGGCCCTAATTTTTCTGTTGTCCTTCAGCAGGAAGAATTCTGTCCCAGGACTTATCCTTCAAGTATAGTGACCCCACAGGAATGGTGGGATTTGCAGGCTAATGGATAAAAAGAATTCTTAGGATCTCTTCTTTCTATTTTCTCTTGTGTGTTTACCACTGTGAACTCAGTTCCTTTTCTGCTGGCTGAGGCTTAGAAGATAGCTTTGTCCCACCACACGTTCCTCTGTTTCCTAGAATTTACTCGTTTCACGCTTTATAGGAACTCTTTAGAAGCCATGTGGTGTGTGAATTCTGGCTTCTTCCACAAAGCACGGATGTAACATATGTGTTACTCTACAGTGGATACTTGATCGACTTTGTAGTTGAGTCCTTGACATGTCCCCAAATGATCTGTAAATACAATGAAGCCGTAATGGAATGTGCCAGCTTGGAGTGGAATATCCCAGCTGAGTACCAGGACTCTGTCTCTGGGAATCGGTGTGGTGTTGGGTTAATATTGCAGGCTCATGAATGTTTTATCTTGAGTAAATGCAAAAATCCTTCAAACTCTGTCCTTTATTTATCTGGTTGGCTGGAAGAATCTGCTGCAGGGTTAGTTAGCTTGCTATGATGATTCATAGATGTGCTTTCTCATTTATATTATTCTCTTATACAGTGAATGTTGCTATGTTCTCCTTTCTTTGAAATGAAATGCCATTGTTTGGAGTACTAGAACTTAGATATTTTGAAAAGTATAATTAATTGTCATCAAAAGAATACGTGACTTCTTTGAGGGGCGATTCCTGCTCAGCAGTACCTGTTTGCCTGTTCACTCAACATAAATTAATTGGTTCTTTATCTTCTCTCCTTCCTTTCTGTATTTTATCTTCCTCTCTGTAGAAAGGCAAAAGCTCAGCCTCAGAGATCTAGCTGAAAAATCTCCCTGCATATAGAAAAATGATAACCATGTGGTATATAGAACAGGATGGAGAATATGAGAAAAATGGAAGATAAGAAGTACTTTACTCAGATACATTTTTACCAAACAAGAGATACAGGTCTAGAAAAGTAAAGGAAAAAAACCCAAAGAAACCCAAAGATATGCACAGGCTGTCTCCTGTAAACAATTCAACTGCATATTGTGATAAACTCTTTTCTGACTTACTATGTGTGCCCTCATTTTTTTGAGCTATGGCAATGACACAGGAAACACCTGACAAGATATTTTTGACAAGAAACACTATTTCAATCCAGAAATAGAACATAGCACATACACAAAATCCTGGTACTTCTAGGTATATTTTGATAAGAACTTATACGGAGATCAATATTTTAAATAACAAATACTTAAAAATAATTTGTATTCAAGAGAATTGGTAGGTGGTCCGCTTTTCAAAAGTGCTAAGTAATGAGTTGCTCTTACTAATGCCATTTGAGAGTTAGAAGACGCTTAACGGTTCTAACAATCAGGTAATATATATTCAGTACTGGTTTAAACCTACTCCCGTTGAAGTCAATGTGAGTTTTATAATCAAATTCATAGACTCATAGAAAGTTTCAGGTGGGAAGGGACCTCTAATGTACTACTCAAAGCTGGGCCCACTGCGCATGTGCTCAATACTGCATGATTTTGAATATTGTTCCTGAAAACAGTTCAGAAAAATGCCTGAAATGCAAATACTTATCTGAACCAAGAGCTCTGTCTGAAACACTTGACATGAACATTTCACCAGATCTGAGACTTTGAGAGCCTTCTCAAGCTAGATCTTCTTATCAGTAGCACAGTCATCTTTTTTAAAAAATATATTTTAATTCAAAGAGCAAGGTAGTCTCATGCACTATATATGAATATTAACCACCAATTGATTTAAATAATAGTCTTTAATTGCTTCAGCAGCAGTAAAAGTAAATTATTATTCTGGTTGACAGGAAAGCATTGGAACACAGGTCAGGAGGCAAAACTAAAACATGCAAATAATTTTGAATTAATGTTTAGAAAACTATGTTTTTATAGTTAACAATTTTGCAGGAGGAAAGGAAAAAAAAAGACAGAACTCCATGCTTCTGTGAAGTATTCCATTTCCTTGACAACTGCAAGTGTATGGTGAATTATGGCTAAAATTTCTACAAATGCAAAAAAGGAAAGTGGAGAAATAAGTGCAGACTACAACATGTAGTTTTGAATCCAGAAAGCATGTTAAACCTGTGCACTCTGTGTGCAAGGGTTTGAAATAAAATATTTTAAAGGTAACAGTTACAAAGGAGAGTTCTTAACTGAAAAGGGAGGGATGTTCTATGGAAGAGTT
>Ga0181612_146751_pt1 | contig 12774 bp, 7 predicted proteins | sample HoacroProtozoa21_FD_119630 | JGI IMG/M metagenome (GOLD analysis project Ga0181612, IMG submission 119630) | Hoatzin crop microbial communities from Cojedes, Venezuel. Combined Assembly of Gp0051906, Gp0051904, Gp0051908 | reverse complement strand
CCAAATTCCTCTAATGCCCTGCTTGGAAATCGGAGGGTGGAAATCTGCACTGTATCTTAGATCTCTTCCGATGGCATGCCGCAGACTGCGCTCTGCCCCTTACAAGTGTTATGGGTTTTATTTTATGAACTTTTGCAGTGAAGACTCGCAAGCAAAGGAGAAAGGAGGGGAGAATACATAGAGGGAAGGAGGGGAACCACGTTTACAAAAATGAATCTCACAGACATCTTGTGAATCATTAAGTGGGAGAGAGCCAAGAACATCCAGGCCAGAATGAATAAAAATATACGGTATTTTATGAAGCACCTTAGCAAAGGGGACACAGATCAGAAGCACTGCCAGACTTCCAGTAAGTTTTTAATTTGCTATTTGAAATCACAAGTAATACTGAATAATAACTTTTTTTAATGACTACGCCCAGAAATCCAAACTGTTGTTTGGGGCAAGAGAGGAAGCAGAACTAAAATTTGTGTTACACTTCACATGGATGAGACCGGGCCACAGAAGGGGCACAGGCCCAACTGGATCTTGGACTGGACGACAGAAGGAAAAGAAAGCAACCCTTTGCTGGCATGTGGGAGAAACAAGGGCTGGGGATAACAGAATCGCATACGGGGGGTGATCACAACCCACCGGGGGCCTGCACGCTAGGGAGAGAGACTCTGCACATTTGTCCCTCAGTCTCCACTCCAGAATTTACTTTGATAAATTTGATGGGGGAGATCTGGCCCTCCAAGCCGAAGCTCCAGCAGGTGGCTGCCTGCCTTCCTCTCCCATTCCCTCCCTCACCAGAAAGCTTTGCCCTGTTCTCTCGCCAGCTAATTTACATGACTTTTTTTTTTCCCCCTGTTGCTGCCCTTGGCATTACATTCAGTGATTCAGTCAGCTGTTGTGTAAAGAGACTTTTGTCAGAATTGCTTAAAGGCAAATCCCCCCACTTAACTTTTATCCGTGGCCTCTAGCTGATGAGTTAGTTCTCACCTAAAAGAGCCCGCTGGCGTAGCATATGCATACTGAATATGTATCTGCTTGGATGGCGTCCACACTACTGTCAAATCACTGGAGATGGTTACGAGACGGGGCGAAACAGAAAAACTGCCATAGCAGAAGAGATCACTGACCCATCTAGCCAAATGTCTTCAGTAGTGGCTGCATAAGCAGAAAGTATAAGGAATAAGGAAACATTAAACAATCTCTTCTATAATAGATATTGCTTATCTCAGTCTCTGCTAATCTGTGGTTTAAGGACGTCATGAGCTGTGGTTGCATCCAGGTCCAGGCCACTGTTTCAGTACTCATCAAAATGGCCTATCCCTCCCTCCACAGGTTTATCTGGTTCCTTTTAGAGATCCATTTACACCTTTGGCCCTTAAAACATCTTCCTGCAATGATTTCCTCCATGTCGCGATGCATCCTCAGCCTTCTTTCTTTTAGACATATTGCCCAATGATTTATCTCAGATCTCTGGATTTGCTGTTCTGTGAGGAACTGTGAATAATCATTCCCTGTTCACCTTCTCCATACCAAGTATGATTTCACAGCCACATGATAACATTCTCCCTGCCAACCCATTCACTTGCAAAACTGTCTTTTCCTCAAACTGCAGTGTCCTATCCCCACCTCTAGTCTCCTGGGAATGGCAAAACTGGGGAAGCAGTCTGTTCTAGCTAGGTCCCCTATCATATTAAAAATGACCGGGTGGATGAGACTGCCACACCCTGAGTAAGATTGAGTTTGAACAAACTCAAGATGTCAAGAAACCTCTCTATAAGTTCATGAGCTCCAACAAGACTGTGTTAGAACGTCAACTTCCTAACAATTCTGGTGCAACGCAGAGCTGCTAAACAAATTTGAGACTGGTGACTGATTTTTGACAAGCACCTTTGCTTAACTCTACAGTCAAGGGACATTTACAGGTTTTACTGTAAAACCACATGAAAAAGTCATGAGCTAGTCACATCAATAATTGTTTTCTGCTGAACAACCGCAACATCTTTCCGGATGAGATTTCCCTGTATTGTGACCCCATGAGTTGCTGTCTCTCCAGAAGAATTCAGAAAATATTATTAAAATAAGAATAATTTACTTTTGTCTCAATTCTGAGTTGCACTGGGAGCAGTTAATTTAGTAGATGACCATAATTTCAAGTGGTAAAGACACGCTGGGCATTTTATTCATACAGCGAAAGATGATGTCCCTGCTCTTCCAGTTGCCAGGATCTATTAAAGTGTGGCTGTCCTGAGGCTCAAATTATACGAAGCATATGTGTAATTTAGAGCTGGTTAAGAGACAGGTTTTGTGCTACTAACTGTATTTTTACAGCCTTTACATTGTTGATGTTACACCAGCTTCTAGAATTGTACAGTGAAAATGCTTCAGAGTGGGGGCCCAGACATTTCAGGATATAATGATCAGCGTGAGCTACATTTATTCACAATAGGTTATACCACTCTGATTATTTCAGCTTCCAAAGCGATGCCAAGACTGTTTGTGGATTAGCCTTCACATTAGTTGTCTTCGGGAAGTGGCCCATGGAGTGCACTCAGGAAGACAGCACTAAATGCAGCTGACTGAGCCCCATCTACAATTTTAAGCCAACTTAAGAGATTTCAAACCATATATAATACTGACTCTGTACACTCGATACGGCAAAAACAGATTGAAAGGCCGGTTCCAGTCTGGGCCTCTAGTCTCAAACACAGGCTAACCCACAGGTGCCTGCCTGACGCAGCAGAGACGTGGCGAGGACAGCACTGCGAGCCTGCTGGGCAGCGCACGTGGCACAAAAGGTGCCTCCCACCATCTTCTGCATCCTTTTTTTCTGATCATAGGCAGTAATTTTACAACTTTGCCTAAAAGAAATGGTTGTAACACGTTGTTAAGTGTTAATTAGCGTCAAGAGAAAAAGGAAGAGTAACAGTCTCTCTGCATAAAACCTAAGTACTTGAGCAAGCCTCCTTCCTGCAGGATCTAAATATGCACATGTACACAGAGATACACGATGTGTGTTAGATTTAAAAAAAAAAAATCCAAAACCTCTCAGCTTTGAAATAAATTTTGATTATTAACTCTTTTCTGAGTTCAGGTGGGAGTTTTTGTGCACACGTGTTCTCACTGCAAACGATGGAGCACCAGAAAGGCCATGGGTGAGAAGCTGTGCTCTCAGGGCTATTCTGGACTAGCTGGATTCTCCCAGAACTCTTACAAAAAAATCATTAATTATGGAGAACTCACCGCAACACTGCATATCCAACCAATTTGAAAGACACCTGGATTTACTTCTGGGTGTTCTGTTGAACTGAATCAGCCACCAAACTTTCTGAGATTCAGCCATCGCTACTGCACAGACTGATAACAGTGGGCAGGAGGCCAACAGCAACTACTGACCCCTTTAACTGCCCAGCTGCTTCGGGTCTGCCCATCGCCAACACAGCCCATCTCGATGTCACCGTTACCTCTGCTGTCACCCCCAGTCCCTCCGCTTGTTTTGCATTCCGCATGATTTTAAAACTGAGAGAGGGTGTAAAAATTGGAGGAGGACTGTAAATGTTCCAGCTCTCGCAGACATTGAGTGTCCCTATTTTGCTGAGCTCCAAGGCTCCAAATCCTGCACCAAACCTTGAACAACTTCTACCACACGTGAACTACTCACTGCTACCCCACACCATGCGTCGCATCCCTGAGAACAACACAAAGTGGAAGTAGAGAATGACTCCTGCAATTTAGTTATGCTCACTTTCATCAAGTGAAAACCACCAAGCAAGCTGTACAGCTGTGGTGAAACATGCCCCGTGTGTTTAATAACAATATTTGTCACCACTGTCTATTAGTATTTAAAGAGCAGTAAAAAAAAAAACAAAAAAACCCCTCTAATAAAAAGATCAAGGTGCCTTAAACAATCACACACCCAGCAACACAGTAATGACTACCCAGAGTATTGCAGCTAAAAGCCCAGAGGTAATAAGACTACTAAGGAAGTTTCCAAGGAAGCAAGATACAAAGAAGTATGACACTGAAAAAAAAAAGGGGAACAAAGAAGTATCTGTGTACAGAGGGGTTTTTCTGACAAAATGCCTTCACTGAAGCACAGAGAGGAAGCGAAAGCTAGCAAGGATGTTAAAAATTGAAGGAGACTGATTGCTTGGAAGAAATCAGAACGAAAGAGAGAATAGGAAGGAGGAACTTACATACAGAAAGGGAGATTTCCCCCACTAGGAAATAGACAAGGACCCACTCAAGCGGCAGAACTGAAATGAGTAACTGGTTTGTGGACCAGCAGGGACCGGGGCTACTTCCTTCTGCAATACCGAGAAGGAGGAAGTAGAAAGGGAGAAATTCTCAGTACAGCATAAAACCAAAGAGGCACAGTCGTTCCTTCGTCTGTCTTCCCCCAAACGTTGGTCAAATAAGTAGAAGTACAGCGCAAACCTACACGTTTACTCACACTCACACCTGTGCTGGACAAAACCGTGGGAGCTGCTGAAGTCATTGAGACAACTCGTACCCATTTCAGCAGGTCCACAAGGTCACTCTTTTTTCACACTGCAAGCATCTATTAAGCTGGCTCGACAAGCCATTTCTGGCTCAGTCCCATCGTTTCCACCTAGGACTTGCGCAATTTTACTCATGAGGGTCACAGAATCACAGAATGCTCGGGGCTGGAAGGGACCTCTGTGGGTCATCTTTCTCAACCCTCCCATTGCCACCTCTATTTTTGTTGTTAGTGTCCAGGGTGGCAGAACCGTGAGCTCCAAAGTCTGTACAGAGGGAGGATTTAAATATCACGGAATCTCTCTGCTGGCTTGAGTTGATGGAAACGTTCTTTAAAGCTCAGCATCAAAGCATTTACTTTATAAGCTGCAAGCCTTGGTTCTTGTGCCAGCAGCAACTTCTCTCCATAATTAATTAATACCGTATTAATTGTGCATGTTCCACAGGCCTGTTGAGGAGGTGTGGCAAGGCCTGCACACGCAGATCAACCTTCCTGGTGCAGTCAAGAGAGGAGCATAGGAGGGAGAAGGTAAAACCCCTTCAGGTAGCTACAAGGGAAAATGGAGTACAAGCGACACGCTCAGTGTTTGAGGACGGGTGCGCGCCGAGCAGCATTCCACCGAACAACGAAGGATACGGGCAAGGAGGGATCTTCCACCAGCTGCACCCTTGTGCAATCTGTTCGGCTCTGGGCCAGCTGGGAGCACAACCAGCGGGCCAAGAGGAGGGGCCCACGGCAGCTGAGTGCCCTCGCGGGCAGGATTTGGCCACAAGTCATAAGATTCTGTGAAACCACTGGAATGAGAAAGGGGGAGGAGGAGGAGGAAAAGGGAGATTGTTCGGCCTCCTCTCTGCTGTGCTGGGCCTCAGCTCTCCACTAATCCCCACCACTGGGGAAGCCGCACCCTCGCCCTTGTAGGGGCTTTGGCCACAGTGCAACAGGGGCTATGCAGGACCAGGAGCCCACCGTGAGCACCTCACCCCCCACCCCAGGAACACCAGGGAGAGCGCTCACGACAGGAACAAGTGAGAGGAGAGGATGCCCCAGCCACTAACAGCCCCTGGGAAGAAGGCCATCCCCAGACGTGCCTTGGGGTTTGGCTGGACACACCTGCCCATCGGCAGCCACGCAGGACACGCCAGCCTCCAAGCAGACCCTTCCCCCACGTAGGACAGAAACCAAGGTCTAATCAAGGTCGAAGTGCTGATCAAGGTGATTGATGAAGCAGACTCATCTGCTATAAAACAATCAAACTAGTGGACACATATATATTTTCAATCGTAATCTGACTGACGGGTACAGCTGGCCTGAAATCTAACCTGCAGAGACATTTTCACACTAACTCTTGCACCAAATTTATTACTCTCTATAAATTTTTGTGTAGGTAAACGATTATTTGTTTTTCTGAAGGTACTGCGCCTTTGGTGGTGTTAAAAGAACAAAGAAAAGCAGGACTGGCAAAGGAAGATGTTAGCAAGAGTCCGAAATGAAAGGCACGAAATTCAAAATACACGAAACAGAACCATAAAAAGGGGGGAGCTAATGCATAAAATTCAGAAGGTTTATAAACCAACTGCACAAAATTGTCCCAGCAACTTACTTTTAGAAAAAAGGGAATTTATGTCTAACTATGAATTTGCTACAGCACATCCACAGAAAAAGTGAAAAAAAGCAGATGAAGAGCATGCTACTTTTCCTGAGATGACAAAGCACCTTAACAAACTATATATAGAAAGAGAAGCACTAAAATACAGGCACATGGCAAAAGCATTACAAATTCTGCTTAAAGCAGGTAATACTATTCCCTCATGAGGAAGGCAGAATGCAATTTATGTTTACCATATAAAAAGGAGATTTTTTTCTTTTACAGTGCTGTGAGAAGGATGAGCAGAAATAAACAGATGTCTAAACTTTACATAATTAAATGTACAGATGCAGATTAAAATCTTAATTTGTTGACCTGGAGAGACAACGGTTGCCAAACCTAAGACTCTTATCCTGCACTGTCCCTTTCTTTCAACAGTCAGAAAGAAAGGCTAAACAAATCTCCCTACATTTTTAAAAAATAAAAAGGTAGCTATTTATAGCTGCATTTATTGGAGCTGTTTCCTTATCAGGAAGTATGTAGCTGGGAATTACTGTCTGCCTACATCGGAAATTCTTTCAGGGATACAAAAACCCAAAAAGGAAATTTCCCTTCAAAAATATTCTGTGTTTTTTTGCTGCTGGTGGGTTTAAAATAAAATGTCAGTGCTCTGACCAGGTCACAGCCCCTTCGGGAGGTTTGTTCAGCAAACAAGAAGCTTTAAGACACCTGAGAGAAACAAAAAAAATGCTTCTAGAGAACTGAAAGAGGGAGAATGCTGAGAACATATTAATAAGTTAAGAAAATAAACCCTTTTTGCAGGATGCTGAGATAGTGCAATTTCATTATCAGCATTATAGCATTTTCCTCTGAAATGAGTATGTTCCCAGAGCTTATGCTTACCAGAAAGCATGTGCAAAATACCTCACTCCAGCAAAGAGCTGACTCTCAGGGTGCTGACTACAGCCAGCTTGTTCAGGCCAGGTCTTTCTTGTGGGCAGTACAGCTGTCAGACCCTCATGGCTGAACTCCTGGCACCAACTCGCTGCTTTCTCCTCCGCGCCCAGGGCACGCCCGGCGGTGCACAGTCCAACAGCCAGTGATACCACTCCTCCTTTGAGAAGGGAGTACACAGTGCCAGAGACCCACACTGGGGTACCACCCCCTCCTGCATGCCACAGCACCAGGACGGGGCAAAGGCCATGCAGGACATGGGTACAATATTGTTTGCCCGCAGTACAGGTCCAGCTTTTTGTGGCACATGGGGTCCAGCGCTACAAGTAACCGTGGGACTTGGACAGTGAATCTCCGGCTACAAGGATCCACTCAGGAAACTCTCCAGTAGGAAGACTTGCACTGTCTCCAAATCAACCCCCTTCCACGGACTGCAGAACACCCCATACTAAGGCTGTGGACTCTAAAGGCAGGAAGGATATGTTGGTTAATCATTAGAGATGGTAATTTCACTTTAACTTGTCACAGTGTAATTTAACATTTCATTTTCTGGTCTGTATAATTGCCGTAGAGCTACTTGACTCTGCTGCCAGTGCAGAATGGACACTTTTTTTTCCAGTGGGATGCAAAGGTATACGGAGATCAAAACCAGACAGGCATACGCAGCAAATAAAGCAGGGTGCTTAGGGCTATTCCCAGGGTATGATTTTTATGCATAAAATTCATAAGCAAAGACTTGGAGCTGAGCAAGTACCCTAATGCTTTGACTCTAGAAAGCCAGTCAATGGTGACTGTTTATTAGCTCGCAACATCACCAACCGCATGCCTACTAAATACACAAATCACTCACAACTTCTTGAACGAGGATCACTGCTGCATTCATAGCAGCGTGCTAGTCCTGCACAAAACAGTTTACGTGAGGAGTGAGCACATTTAAACACATTCATCCCATAAAGCCAGCGCACAAGCATCCACAGCGGTGGAATGGCTGATGCACAAGTGCTTCCCCCTCCCAAGTATCTTTGGAAAACAATCTTGAGAAGAGGCTCTTGGCTGAGGTGTCGGACTGGGTCTCCAAATCTGGATGGAATCACTTTACCAAAAATTTCTTCATCGAACTTACAAATCATTTAGTCCAGCAGTAAAATGGGGAGTTGTAAAATGGGTGTAAAATCTCGTTTAATGGAGATTTTGTCAAGCTGTATTTGTTAAGCACCAGAAGGACTGCCAGCACAGGAGAGAGAAGATATACAAGTAGAGCAGAAGGAAATCCAGCCTCTCAAAGGGCATCAAATAATTGCCTTCTCTCTCTCTGTGTATATACATTAATTCCCGGTACCACGAAGCTGCAGCAGGTTTCTCCTCACACGCTGTGTGCCCCTCTCGATGCTGGACAGTGGTGCTCTGTTCCAACGTCCAGAGGCTCAGCTCTGGTTTTTACCAGGGGAGTGGACACTGCATGCACGCTATGTTGTTTCCACAGGGGTTTCTGCCACACTTGTGTTTCATTGCAAGGCGCTCACCACACAATGGTTTGTTATTGTGGAGTTGTTAGTCATGGCTTGCACGCAGTTTCTCTTCTGTGTTTTCTTTAATCGCAGGGCTATTTATGAATGCTGGGATCTTTACATTAATTTTATTTAAAAAAAAAACATAGAAGCATTTGTAATGCAACACAAATGAAAAATTAAACAGACATTTGGGATGGAAAGAGAAAAGCAAGCTAATTTTAGGTTCACTGATCTTGACAGCGCCCCTTTAAGACAAAGCTAAAAATGCTTCAAACCCAGCAATACCATAAATGTCCTGCTGCTTTTGCTTCTCCGTCCTCCCAAAGTTTTCCAGGGGAATTCCACAAGGGATCGGCCTGAATCCCAGATTAAAGTGACACGGCTCCATTTTCCCTCTGAACAGAGGTGAGTCTGTTTCGAAGATTTAAAATCCTGAAGTGAAGCTTTCCAGGAGGTTAAAAGACTGGCTCAGCACCACTGGGACTCCCACACTGCCAGCTCTCCGCACACCGAAGCACAGGTCTCTCGCCCTCCCACCTCAGGACTGCTTTGCAAGTTCCCACCGGGGCAGGAAGGATCTCATCCCTCCACACACTTCCACTGGGGACCAGCAGTGCAGGAAACCGCTCTGTTAACTCTTGTCTGGGTAACAACCAGGTACATTTGGGGAGGGGTGGGGGGGCAAAGCACTTAACTCTCAAATACTCTCTCAAGAAGCAGAAACCAGGTCACAGCGCTGGCCCTTTACAACAAGTTTTTTCACACTTAACCTGGATGCCTCTGCCACAGCCACCAGGCAACAGTCAGCAGCGAACAGAGTGAGGGTTCAGTTCGCCAGCTGTTTACATCAAGGGCGACAACTGAGGCGGCCCTGAGTCACGCCGATGCAAACCCAGTGACAAGGTGCTCAGCTTCCCACAGGTGATGAACAAACACCATGCCAGAAAAATGTAAAGCAGGATTTTCCTGATCCAAAGGCCACAGCTTTCCCAGCCGGATCAGTAATGAGGATTCACTCTTCCCAGTCCAATATATTCCAGATAAAGCTCTTTCAAGTGAAACGGTAGCATCTATATTGCACCCAGCTATGATGCAAGAGTGAATCTGAGACTGGGCTTCCCACCCATCCAAACTGTCTCTCTGTATGATCGCTTCATATGTGCAGTGAGAGACAAAGATGCAACATCAGGAAGATTAAATACTGCAAACAGTCAGCTGGTAGCAAGCAGTGCTACCGTCCTGGCTTTTTTTATTTTTTTTTGTAGTGGGTTGGAATTGATTAAAAAAGGACTAGCTACCCAGAGAGAGAATGAAGTATAAGGTGAAAAGCAGATTAGGAGGAAAGGCAAGTATATAAAGGACAGTAAGAGTGAGGAACAAGGCTTAAGTGGCCATAATGCCAGACAAGAGCAAAGACGCAGCTGGGAAGAAGCCAATCATCTGAGAGGAAGCCAGTCCAGATTCCACTAAAATCAGTGGGAATTTAAGCACTCATTTCAGTGGGACCAGGATTAGTCTCAGAGTCATTAATTTGACATTCTGGCCACCTCTCACAGTCCCTTTGTCTTATGCAGCTTTTATTTTATTTTCTTTGTATGTGCGTCAGTCAGTTTTGTTCCACAAAGATCCTTCCAAAGCAAATATTTTTATTGCTTGCTGTTCTAAATGTGGCTTACGGTGAAGGGCTTTTTTTCCTGTCTCACTACATACTTTCAGTTCAATGCATTGAATATTCTAGTAACTAAACAACAATATGCTTAATGCTTCGAAGTGGCTTTCCAGCTGCTAGCCAAAATTGTAGAATAATTAACAGGTGCCAAAGGATTAATAAAAGGAGCAGCATAATTAATAGACACTATACAGAAAAAATGGATCCTTGGCAACCCTGACAGTGTTGTTGCTTCCTCCTCCTTCTCTTAATTGTTTCCTGCATTCCTTTAAAAAAAAAAAAGTGGAAAGAAGAAAACTGGTGCCCTTAAAACACAAATGATGTATATAAGCAACAATGTGTGATCGGGAGAAAGAAATTCGTAATAACCTGCTTTCAGGTCTGTTAAATGCCTTCATTTAAAGAACCTGCCCAACTGAGAGTGCAACTGCCTGGCCTGCCCTGCCACTCACGTCCAAACTCCAGGGTTATACAGAGGGCTTTTTTGCAGAGTGTGGTACAGCTCAGGTCACAGAGATGTCGAACCAATACAGAGCCACTGGACTGTTCCCCACTGAATCAGAGTATTAAATACCAATATAAACAGGCATGCAGAAACATTCCTACGAAACACTTGCTAAAAACTTAAAAGCCTTTAATGCAATCATCGCAGAAAGCTGAACAAATTTGCCTTCTGTCCTCCTTGAAGAGGGCAGTAGAACAGACAGTAATTACAAGGGATGCAGAGATACTGAAATAAAAAAACGTGATCTCACTAGCTGTATGTGACCAGGTCTGGATCATCATCAAAATCAGCTGTAGCCTGGAACACTAGAAAAGCAAAGACCAGAAATCAAGCCCACATTTGAAACTAGAAGTACTCAAACGATTTTACAAAGAGGTCTTCAGCTTTCTGCACCACCACGACACCCCAAAAAGTAAGCGCAGTCAAGATGACAAGAACACTGCAGTCCCAATGTAAAAGTTCTCCCCTACGAGGTGATGCATGTACCCCGACATCTACAGCGTGCCATTTTACTCTGAACATCAGCGCATGCTGTTGTGGGTTCAGAAAAAAGCAACAGCAAGAAAAATCAGTTGCTGCCAAGAATAATTGCTTGTGAGTACAGAAAAGCACAGGAAAGTATGTGCAGTGTGCCTTGCTATGACAATGGGCTGCAGGCGTATGAAGGATGCCAACACTAAAGCAAGAAGAGCAATTAGTTCAGAGGAAGAAATGAACTCTTGTTCATACTTGTATCAATAGAAAACACTGTGAAATCTTTGCCCATGAGGTCCATCTCCCTAAACAAACACACACGCGTTCCCAAGGGAAGATGCCCTTCAGAGATAAAAATCAGACTGTACAAATGGACACAAACGTGAAAGGGGGAATGCTGCTGCACAGGATCCGAGCACACAACAAGTCCTTTTTCAGCACTGATATTTCTGTGTCTCTTGTTGAAGTTCTGTGTTGAAGGAGATAAACAAAACCACGAAGCCTTTAGCACATATTTACAGTTGCTGTTGCACAAGGCAAACCACCTTATTGTCATCTTGCACACTACAAAAAAGGAAAAAGCTATTTTCTCTCTGATTCAGAGCATATTAATAGACACATGGAAAGGCTCTCATATCCATCTCTTAAATGCTGTATCCTCTATCCAGTTCCAAGAACTTTTTACCACAAGGTATTGGCCATCGCACAAAATGAGTAACTTGTGCTAGACAAGACAAAAAGATTGGTTTTAATTAAAAAAAGAGAGAGAACTTGCTCTCCATGGTAATACAGAGTAAGTTTCCTCAGAGTTATGGGGCATGCAAATACTTTCAGGACTTCCACCGATCTCAGTGTTCTTCATTATCACAATATCTGGACAGGCACTGTGCTAATTTTCACAACTTTTAAGAGTCTTTGCACTCAAGTTTTTTTCCATTTTACAACGGGTAAACTAAAACAAGATGTCCAAGGTCACAGAAGGCACCAAGGGCATCGCCGTGTGTGAGAGCTGAACTTGCTTCTCTTGACTCCCCAGTAAACACCTCCATTTTCCAAACACTCCTTCTGTCTGCCATCAGTGCAGTCTAGTGGAGATCAGACATGCTGCAAAGCTACCACAGCACGCACACCAGGGAGAAAGAGTGAACTGGAGACCACCGTACTTTCTGACTACATATCTGAAATAGAGGAAAACATCCTCCAGCTCCCTGCTGATAGTTTGTTTACAATGCCTCCAATACTCAGTTACTAGGTAAGAAGTGGATGTTAGGCAAACAAGTATGTTTAAAAGTATGGGTCAAAAATCCCTTACAAAGAACTACAGCATCAGAGAAAGGTATGTATTACCGGAAAATTAGTCTCACTCTTCCAGAGCTTTAAAGTTAAGACTGAATACATTGGACTTCTATACTAGAGGAACAGGGCAGGCTGGAAAGAAAGCAGCTAATTAAAACAATAAAGGCTGTGTGAGAAGGGGAAAGTGCCTTCACATCACCCCCAGGAAGAGGGGTTTCTTTCTATTTCTAGCTGTGTTGACCAAAGATAAGAATTCCTCCTCTGCAGGCTTGTAGCAAAGAGGGATCT
>Ga0181612_164758_pt1 | contig 12775 bp, 9 predicted proteins | sample HoacroProtozoa21_FD_119630 | JGI IMG/M metagenome (GOLD analysis project Ga0181612, IMG submission 119630) | Hoatzin crop microbial communities from Cojedes, Venezuel. Combined Assembly of Gp0051906, Gp0051904, Gp0051908 | reverse complement strand
TTAAAAGCTGGAAAGGTACTTCCTCTGGCAAATTCTTACACTTCATACAACAAATACTTGAGTCTACTATAACTCCTGCCTGTTCAGTTCTCACAGCATTTTGAGAAAAGGCTCCAGTGCTCCGAAACCTCCAGGAGCAGCCTCTGCCAGGCAGCCCCAACACCCAGCTTTAATGAGTGCCCAAGCCAGGGTAGGCACGTACCGGAGAAACAGATCTGGAATCACGGCGCCTGGGATCACCAGAACGGAGGAACCAAAGTCACCTTCCAGGGCCCAGGGCTCAGACAAAGCTCACAGCGCAAGCAAAGCAGCAGCCCACTCCTCACCTCTGAAGAGCTCCCGGAGAGAATCCAGCCGTGCCAAGGAAGACAGGCACGGACAGAGAACCTGGGGACCCTTGGGTCAAAATGCAACAAAGCACTTGCAACTGAAAATGGGTGAACATATGGATTCCCCTCCAGGTGGTGGAGCGAGGAATGCAAAAACAGCCAAAATAAATCACACTGGTAAAGGAATTAAAGAAGTTGAAGAATTAAATCCAAACAATCAAGTAATCTAGATTATTTTATTACAGTAAAGCAGAACAGGAATGTGCAGAGCATACCTCGTATTTTTAGCTCCTGGAAAGAGGGTGAAGAAAAGATGGTCTAAGGGAAAATCCTCACTAGCCTAACAGGAAGGTTTAAAAAGGAACACAGAGGCACAGTGTGAGCATTTATACAATCATCTGCAGAATAAAATGGTGTATTTTATATAGAATCACACCATCCAATCTCAGGAAGAAATACACATTAGTAGAAATAAATGCAGATATGAAACTATAACGTATAGCAAAGAAAAGTAGTTTTGGAAGGAATATGAATCTTTCTCCCTTAGGAATTCAGCTACCGTTCACTACTGCGGACAGAAAGATACACCACCAAACTCACTAAGTGGTCTTCAGAGCAGCACACCAGTTTCAGTCATCAAGGTAGTGGGGTTTTTGTTTTGTTTTTATCTTTACACCTCTCTCCAGATTTTCGTATGGCCTCACGTTCCCCCGGCACCTGCACAATGCCCAGCACACCAGTCACAGCGAGGCTACAGAGGCTCTCTTCGGAAACAATTTTGAAAATCCCTTCATGTCTTGGTATGAGTGTCAGGACACAAAACTGAGTAGAGACAGACCAAGTGCAAAAGAAGAATTAAAAACTGGCTGTTGACACTTAAGTAACAAATTGACACATGCACATTAATATAGTTTAATGTATGTCCAACTCAAACAGTCAAACATCCAGAACAGAACTGCCTGTGAAACTGAGCACTACAGAAAACAAAACACCTTCTTGGCAGGTTATCTTAAAAAATAATAAAAAAAATCCTTTAAAAAAAAAAAAAAAATCACAGATTAGATAGTACATGAATAATTAATAGCAAAGTATTCATCTGAGACATGAGACAAACCACCAGTGGATTCTCAATGTCTGTGACATGTTAAACTAAATTCTGACTTCCAGCATCCCAGCGCAGGCATTCCTGTTCTTCTGGCTAAACTGGACAACGGAAACCTGACACTACTGAGCAGCACACACCCGTTTGTGAAGCAGTCATTGCTTGACATCCACACTCAAAATCATCTGAAATTCATAACACAGACTACACTCATTTACAGTTGAAGAATTAACTAAATTAATAAAAAGGATTACATTACACTGAAATGACACTCACCATCTGCAGTGTCATTTTTCCAGAGACAGAGCTGGTTTAAGCAAAACTCTGGATCTATTCCTGAAATTACATCACATTCTCCAGAAGAGAATCACAGTTCTGCCTCCTCCACCACCAAAGCAGTTCCGTGCCGTGCTGGGCTTCTCACCACCCAAGCCCTGCCCCGCGCTCACATCCCAGCACTAACGCACTTCAAACTCCTAGATGCTTTCTACATTTCCACTTACTTACCTGTGAGGCTTTCTTTGCTCCACAACCATCGCGGGAAGCAGCCACAACGTTTAAGAGATTAAGAACAGGGACCTTCCTCCTCTAGCACCCTTCAGCTGAACTGAAATAGCTGCAGTGCCCCAGTTTCTCCCCTGCTATGATTCATACCCAGACTGCAGGGTGACCTACGCCGCAGTCCACCAACAAACTGCGCTCCGCACGCAGCCGGGGTGGGAAACGGCCACCCAGATGTCACTCCTCCACCGGGAAGAACGCGTGTCCTATGGAGCTGTGCGGCCAAACGCACACGCCCCACCTCCCAAACTGGGAATCACGGCATTCCCTCCCTGTGCTGGGAACAGAGGGAGGAGAACAAACTGTGCTACAGTCAAACCAGACCTGCCTGTACCGGTGGTTTGCACTTTCCATCAACTGCATGAGGCAACAGCAAAACAGGTTTGCTCTACTAGCTGTTCCCCGTTCGGTGTCTCAAGCTAATGTATATGTTCATAATTACTAAGATGAAAGAGAAAGGTTACGTGGATCCTAAACCTCCGTGTTATAAATAAATTTAGTACTTTTGTTACAAGTAATACAGGGTAAATACTGTATTTGAGAGTCACATTTTTCTGATGTTTACATAAAGTTTAAATTTCAACTTATTAAGAATTTTTAAGAATAAACTATCCTTCCATCTAAAATTCCAGCGATCCCTTAATGGCAAAACTTAAGCAAGGGTTCTTCCCTAGAAGTTCTTCCTTGGTGTCAACATGTAAAGAAGCTGGCATTTTCAATATTGCAAATCCACACTGGCTACTGTGCACATCTGCCTTTCAGCCAGTTTAAACATTCATGACTCTCCACTTAAATGCATTTTCTAGTACATCAGTCTTGCTGCCTCAGTGACTTTTTTTTTTAATTAGAGAGAGAAGATTCAAAAGGATTTGGAAGAGAAGACCACTAGACTCTGTAAGTATTGTGCAAAGGGCTTTGTGCTCTCAGCAACAGACATCCTCCATCAGACTTCTACCACGGTTTAGTTCCACTACGACTACTGAACAAGCTCAGGTTAATTTTTTAAATTTCTGCATAATTGGCTATTTTGTCAAAGAACTTCTTATCAAAGTCTCTAGGTTACTAAAAGCTTCTTTCAGGGTTTTGTCTTGCCACCTCTCATCCACCTAGCCCTGTTATTTTCACTTTGTTTCTCTCTTCTGCTCCTGTGTCTTAGATTATTATTTCCAGGGAAGTCTGAAGCTCAGTGTCACAACCTGTAACGCCACAGAAGCGTCTGAACCAAAATCTGCGACTATGGTCTTGGGCTGTTTCAGAAACAAAAGCCTCCTCTTTGGAGCCACTCGTGCGCCCAGCGCTGTGGACATGACCCGCGCAGGCTCACCAGCCCAGAGGGGCAGAACCCCGCACCGCTGCGTCCTCAGTCCCCGCTGCAAGGGCTCGCTGCCGCCCGCAGCGGGCACCCAAACAGAACCTGCAGTTTAATTAATCAGTTTCTTCCACATGACTGACTTGAAATTGATTTTAAAAGCCATTCACACAAAAAAGACGGGAAGAAGGGATTTTTAGTAAAACTGTTTCTAAAAAGCACATGATCCAAAAAAAACAGTATTCAAAGCCAATGAAGCAGTGTTGGTAATGGAAGCATGTGGGGCGAGAAGAGCAGAAGAAATACTATCTGCCAGGCAGAAGCTACCAAGTTTGGTTTCAGAGTACAGTGCAGGACCCTCTGCAACAGAAGCAATGAGGATATCTCTCTAGGGAAGAGTACTCCGGCTGCCATCGATTTTCAGCCTCAGAATGCAATTATTTACTTCAAATGCACGATAACCTTAGCAAAAGATTTGAACTGGTTTATTTAGGTATGAAGGCTAGCAAGGATACCCATGCCGACAGCAAAACCCAACATCTCACCAATGCGCTAGACGGCAGAGAAAGAACTGTCAGTCTGACATTCGTGACTTCAGTCCACTATTTGTGTCTTGAACAAGATTTTGTAGTAGGAAGTCCTAGCTTGCCTAAGAGGAAGAAAAAGAGCCACAAACATATTTAGAGATTTACAAAACTAATATATATAAAAAAAAATCCTACTTCCCTGGAAAACCATGAGTCTAAAAATATTTTAAATTGGCTTAATCCAGCACCTTCTTGCCTCAGCAGATCTACACTGCATGCATGTGCTGTCAGACCTGCCAACTCCAGTTGCAAAACTCATCTATTATTCTCTCCAGTTAGCACAGCACAGTACAGCTATGTAAAAGGAAAAAAAAGACAACTGTAGCAGGGACCATCAGCAGTGGCAATGCTCAGTTTGAAGACCACAAGCTAGGTTGCAAAATTAATTTCTCAGTTTAAGTTATACCTGTCAGTCTCATCCTTAGAATTTCCTTCCTAAAATGAGTAACGAATTCCACAGCCTTTTTGTTTGCTTATTTTTGGTATGATACTGAAATTTAAAAAGTTAGCAAAATTACATTTAGGTGTCTGTAGCACTATATTCTCCAATGTCTTTGGAGAACACGACTGTGAAAGTAATTGATCTTGAACTTGAGAAGTTACATTCAATCTTTTTTCATCTTCTGAATTTCACATAAAATCTGGGGGAAAAAAGAAGCTATTGGTATAAATCTGCCAGTCCCACCTGGATGTCATTTTTAAGAACACAGACACAACTTTCTTGGTTTGGTCTCTTTTCTTTAAATTTTGTATAGGTCTGTGAATGAATTTCATGTCTCTCCATAGAAAATGATGTTATCTCCCACGCGTCACTTTTAGTTCTTCGCTTGTTAATAGAAGGCTTCCTCAGTCCTTGCCATTCACCACTGTTCTCTTTAGATCCCAGTAATCAACATCACACCTTGTTCTCTGTCACCGTGAAGCAACACACCTCTGAAGAGCAAAACACAAGGCTAGGATCAACATCAGTGGCTTGTGGGCCACAGGCTTGCCACAAGCCACAGGAACCCGCTTCCCGTGACTTTGTGGAGGTTAATAACATGATATCCAGGTTAGGAAACAGCAGAGCGTGACAGAAAGCTGTTGCAACTCTAGAGTAAAAGAGGGCGCATGCCCGTTCTTCTTCAAGCGAAGCACACAGAGCGTGCAATCAATAGCGGCATTCAACATGCTCTCAGCTTTGTGGGGAGGTGGATTTACAACAACAAAAATCTCACTTTCTCCCCAAAGCTCACTTCATACACTACAGTTGCTAAAAGTAACACTTGAAATTACTATCAGGGGAAAGACTAGCGAAAAACAATCTAAGTTAGTTTATTTTGGGGCATTAACTGCATTTTGTGTCTAGCCACTTCAGTTCCCCTGATAACAGGAAACCTGCTGTTCCTAAAAGCAACATTGATGGGATTTATTTCATTTTCTTTTTCAAAGAAGGTGCACTTGGAAAGCCACAACCTGTCAGGGTAGGCAAGTGCACAGTTCAAGATGCAGAGGGCAGGATCAAAACCAGAATTACAAAACAGCTACTATACAAACCGTTGGTATTCTCCTAAGCTCGGCAATAGCCTATAAAACCTTTCATCCCTCAGTGAGAAGCTATGTGGAAACCAGATTAGAGTTTTAATGTTTTTATTGCCTGCCCGGCCACCTATGTAAATCTGTGTCCATGTCACAACACCATCATTATTGCAGGGTACCACAGCAAGGAGAACAAGAACCAAAGGGACATGAACACCAATCTCTGCTCTTGTCAGCACAAAAATCCTGCTTGGTTTTTACAGTTAAAAACTGTACTTTTAGTGGTAAAAGAACGTCAGATTATAAAGCCGTCAATCCAGCTCATTCCACAGATTAAACAAAATTCAACTCTAAAAACCGAAACTTTGGTGTTAATGAGAAAAATCTTGTTTTAAATTTTTCTCTTTCAAAGTACACAGATGTGTTGCTTTGAGCACTGTAAGAGCACTTGCTTCTGCTGTTTGTTACAAAGTCTTTAATTCACTTTGCATGGCTCCTCCATTGCGGACACAAGTCTCTCTGTTGGGCCTTCTCAGTGATATTTGGAAGCTCCTACACTTACTGCAACAGAGCATTCAGAGGCCATAAGAGCCATTTTTCAAAGTTAATTCATCGTTAATTAACTGCAGAAATACATTAAAGAAAACAGCAACACGGTGAAAGAACATTCATCCAAAGGCTTTTTGCGTGTTTCGAGAGAAACAAAAAGAATTAAACCAGGCTAGCACTTTTTCACTTAGCATTTTGCTCTAAAGCATTTAGAACTCATACACTGCAGGGCCAGGAGAAGACTGCCATAACCTCCAGCACAGGACTCTCGACACAAAAAAAGGCTCTCCCTGAAACTTAGTGGACAAATACTACCAGACAGTTTCATGCTTTACCAAGACAAAATCCACAAGTTAAAATTAGAATGATGATTTTTGCAGGCACTCAGATGTTTCTGTTCTAAATTTCCTAGAAATCGCAAATTACAACTTGGCAGACTTTAAACTGACCCAGCACAGGTCTTCTGGAATCCAAATCATATTCTGTCGTATTACTCTGCAAAACTGTTAGGAGAAAAAAAAAAATCATGCCTTTCAGCACATGGTTTCAGACAAGTGACAGAGACATTCTGTTTATCTCTCTGCTAAGAACAAAACCTAAGCAGTGTTTTTCCCTCTTGGAATATCGCCATGAAAATTAAAAGCTAATAGAGGAATCAAAGTTATCTCCATTGGAGAATAAGTATAGTTTGCTGAATAACACTACTTACATAACTGTATTAATTCAAAGCGGTTGTACTATTTTTTTTTTCATTTACCATGGGGAGAACATATATCGCATTTCTTGACTCTCTGATCTCATCCTTAAATACCGCAACTAGATACTCAAAGTACGCAGGTGTCTCCAAGCTGTTTTGTGGAAGCAACTGGCAATCCCTGAAAGTTCACTAGCGTTGTCTCTGCAGTCACTCAAGAGATTAAAGTTTTTTGCAACACCATGAACAATAAATTGAATGAAACAGCTCAGAGGTTACAAACCAAAGAAATCTGGGAAACTACTTCTCCATCTACCAGTAACCAGACAGTATTACTCAACATTCCACTGCTAACCTGTGGGAGACAGCAATCTTCAGGCTGGACTTCCCAGCAGACAAAAAAACATTACCCAGTCTCTTCCATTTCGATTGCAGTATCAAGCTTCAACGTGCTTTTATTAGCAAAAAAATACCAGACCTCAGCTACACACACAAGAATTTCACAATACTTCGTGAACATTACTTCTGCAGTTGCTGTAATAGGTGTAAATGTTACACTGTCTGCATTTAGAAGAGACCCTGTTGTCCAACGACTTCGGTGACTTGCCCAGCGCCACAGTAAATCAGTGGTGGGACTTGGAAAAGTAGTTAGTTTTTCATTGACCATCCACACCAAGCATGGAGCATGCTCCTTTCCCTCCTTTCTAGCTTTCCACCCTTCGGCTTCTTTAGCCTAACTTGAACAGACAGCGCGTTGCTGGCTGCTTCTGCTATTCAGTCGCTCCCTCATAGGACCACAGCCATCCCTCACAGGCCAGCTTGGCAAACTGTCACAGTAAATGCCTGACAACAATTACCTGCAGATTCATGAGATTCAAATTAGCAATTCAATATCTGAATATGGTGTGATTAAACTCAGGAGTCTAATTCAGAATGTGTCCTATTTTCAGGCATTAAATTTTTTGAGCACTCCACTCTTTTGAAAGTCAAAGTGACATGGACTCAGGAACCTTCTGTGTCTTTTTCAAGAGGACAATAGAGTCCCTCTTTTGTTAGGCAGCAGGACACACACAGTCTGTTCTCAGGAAGAACAGGAGCCAGAAAAGTAAGAACATTTTAGGACACTAGCAAGGGACCTGAGCCTTTCCACAAGAAAAAGGGAAGCTCTGCAGCCCTACTCTAGAAAGCAGCCCGCTCACTCCTCAGCATGGAACATCTCACTCTGGACACCAAAAAACGAACAAACAAAACAATCAACCAATCAAAAAAACCAGCCTTCACACTAGCTATTAGGTAGCCATCTAAAACACCCAAAAAAACAAACAAAAAGGATGGAGGGTCTGACAGCATCTCTCTTACAAAGCAGAAACGAAATTGGCAACTCCTGGATGACCAGGAGTGCACTGTCATCACTTCCCCTGTCTGTACCCACACCACAGGCCTCAGACAGCACCTCTTCAATCTTCTCCACACTAATCTGCAGCCATCCAACAGCAGTTTATAATTTCTGGGAGTTCACTCAGGATGGCTACTTTGAGCCTAGATCTGCTGACAAGCAGACTACAGAGTGTGTACTTCAATACGATGACCCCTACAACAAGCCCAACTCTGCCAAAAGGCCACTTGTCATCCCTGTTGATGCTACTTTTCCTCCTTCTAACCCCATCTTCTCCTACGCTCCTAAGAAACAAAAGAAAAGCAAATGCACGCATGTAAGAAACATGCACTGCTGCCCTTGGGCTTCATGCATTCTGGGTATCTGGATCTCCAGGTAAGCAACTTTATCCCCTGTACAGCAAACACAGAGAGGTATAAAAGCTACGGGCTCCTCTCCTTCCCCCCACAGCAGCCTTAACAGCTACGCTGTTTAATCGCTGTTTAATCGCTTCCGTGCTGGAATATCTGCAAGCTGCTCTCATGCTGCAGTGCTCAACTGCCACACAGAGACTGGTTTTGGACTGCTGCAGACTGGAAGCACGGCACCAGGGGAGAACAGCACAAAGGCCATACCAACCAACCCTGCATGAGCTCTGCCTGCTCTCCCCCTTCCCTCCAGCCTCCCTGTTCTTCACGTATCAGCAAGAGAACGGCAAGTTTTTGCAACCTCATGACAAACTTAGAAGATATTTTTCTTTCTCAACAAGAGCAGCTAAAAAACATTTTTTCAATCTTTTCCACACCAACAACCTTCTCTCTGCACAATTCTGTGAATGAACACTACAGAGTCCTTTTACAGGATAAAGACTGTCAAGTTTTCTGATCTGTTGCAACATTGCGAAATATCAAGAAAACTTAAGACTGTATTTTGTCCACGCATATTATCAAACTACTATCCAATCTACCAACACAAGTGCTCCTACACATGCACAGAAAAAGTCTTTTCAGGAGATATTCCAGACTTTGCTAGAATAGGAAATTTTCAGTTGGAAGAGACCTACAACGATCATCTAGTCCAACCACAACACAAGAGAAGTGCAAAATAATGGAGACAGAGCAAGAAAAAGGAAAGAGAGGGGAAGTACAGCAAATCCTTGCACTTCTCAGCTCTCAGCCAAAATTCAGTCTTCTGTGTACTGTGTGTAAGACTTGCTACAGTACTGTGTGATGAGGGTAAAGAGAACTCATTGAGACAAGGTGCACCTGCTAAAACTGGCAGTAAAACCAGTCGACTACTGAGAAGCAGTAGTGCCCAGCGCAAGCAGAAAGCAAGTCTTTGTTCTTCCAGCACAAGAGAACTTCTTTACTGTGAGTACCACACACAGATCAAACATTTACAAGCAGAAGTAAAGAAGCTAGCCACGGGATTTATATTAAAATAAAGATTACAGATCACAGTGTGAAAGAAAACAATAAACGTGCCACTGAGTCCCATGCCCAGACAAGCTGTCCTTGAGCAGTTCTTCCTCTGAAGGAGAACTGCAAGGAGGCTGCCTGAGCCAACAGTTTCTACAGCAACTGCAGAAGCACCAGTATGATGATATCCAAACCCTGCAGTAACTGCAGAAGCATCAGTAAATGGATACTCCAAATACCAACGGAACATCTGACAGGTTCACCTGGACTCTCTCTACCTCCCTGGGCAACTCATTGATCCCAGTAAGCTTAGCTCAACTCTGTACTTGCCTGTTTCTCTGCACACTCTTTTAAATCCTCTTTACCCTTAATATTATTTCAGTACACTCGTTCCCCTCCAAAATTTCATGGAACTCGACACAGTCATCAGAGCAGGTTTTGTAGGCATAGTGCTGGAAGGATGACCGACATCATCCCGTAAGGAAGAGACCAACTGCATCTCTGTATGGTGCTGCTGCAACTTCTCACCAAGGGTGGAATGCTGTTATGACAATGACGCTATGCTTACCTTGCATTACTAAAAGCACACTTGGAAGCATCTCACAGGAACCAAAACAGAGGTATGTTACCACCCGACTACATGGAAAAAGCAGATCCATTTGTACATGCAGTTGTTTAACACTAATGCAGAATCCATATTAAGGAACACAAAATACCGCACCTATGCACTTGCTAAGTTTTCAACCAAGAACTGTAATTTATTGAAGAATGTTTAGGGCAGGGCCTATCTCCTTTTCTTTTTAAGAATCTGCTTTAATAAGTGACAGTGCCTCAACAGTTGCAGCTTTATCAGTAGTTCCACATAAGCGCTCTTTGCAAGAGATTTTTCTCAACTCTGCAGTCTTACTTTGTTTCACAGTGAAACTTGGCATGAAGCTCAGGCTCCTGACACATAGCAAGAGGTTAAACAACATTGCTCGTTTGTTTTCAGCAGGGTCGGGAAGTCTCCAGTCTCAGGTTCTTCAGAGCTTGGGATGGAAGGGAACAATATACACGTCACAATTCAGGAACATCCGGTAATCAACCCCGGTCTGCAAAGAACAGGGTTAATCAGAGAACCGTCAAAGATATACTTTGTAAACTGCTCTTATTACTGGTTTATTACATGAGGCCACATCCACAAAACCAGATTTTTGGTCCAAGAGTTCACTACTTATATAGTGCTGACTCCCAGCTACCTGCTTTAAACAGTATCCTTTATCTCACCGGCTAACAAAAGGAAAATGACTGATTTCCCCCCAAAGATAAAGCAGACTGTACGGAAATAATCAACCCGCAAAAGACAATCTTATTCCTACACTAATGTTAATAGAAAACAAACACAAAGATGAAAGTATTTTGGTTTTATTTTCATGCCTTTTGTCATGATTGATTCAAATAGTACCATCACTGTTTGGACAGTGACAGTTGTTTTTTCCAAAATGTGAAGTACTGTGAAATCTGAAGTGGAAAACTATCTTGCAAGTTGCTAAAGCATAAGCATGCAAAGACTTCTGGATCAAATTCATTCCTTAGCAGACTGGTTTTGAAGGAATAACGACTACAGTTCCAGCCAACCATTTTCAGTACAATGTAATACAAAAAAATTATCCATTTAGCAACTACAAACAGCGTCAAGTTTCACATAACTTGCCAAGACTGAAAATTCAACCAAATTTTTTAAATTGTTGAAAATACCCCCGTTACAGGAGGTTCTCGTTCGCCTCCAAGGTGGGAGTCATGATTCCTTTCTCGTACACAAATTTAGACAACTGTGTTCTCTCTGCAGCCTCCTGGCCATCTGTAGAGATGAGGAGGTGTGTACAGATGTGGGCTCAGAGCAAAGCAAGCTACTTCTCTGAGCTCATATTTTTGGCAGTCACCAATTTCACCCTCACCCACCAGAAGTGAAGTTATCAGCCTTGTCTCCCCCTCACCTTCCCAGTATTTGCCTTTCTTCCTGGCTTTTCTAGAACACTTGTCACCGTATCTATCAGAGTACATTTATTACTGGTTTTAAAATAACAGTTTCCTTAAGAGAGGGAAACATTTCAAGCCTTTATAGGGGAACTTCAGACATGAAGAAATGAAATTTTGCCATAAATCAGTGGCAGAACCTGAAAAGGGGGCAAATGCTCCCCTGATCAACACTTTCAGTTTGATCACTTTCTTCACTGTAATCCAGTGAGACCTTCTTCACTGGGTTACGATGTTGCTCTGTGCCTGGTATCAAAGAGTTTACTCACTGGGCTTTTTACCAGTTTCCAGTCTTAGCAGGAATGTTCACAATTACTCTGGGCTTGACTGCGATGCACACAACATAACATCTCCAGTTACCATAAACAAGAAACACCACATTTCAAGTCTACAGAGGCCCAGTGATGCACCCAACCCCCCTTAAGGTCATCCAAATGGCATAGCTGATTACTTTAAAGAAACAAATTAAGTCTCTATACGATTAAAGACTTGGACAGCATGACCGGGTAACCAAAGAAGCCCTGATGCATTTGTTAAGTCTAATTGTCTAGACATCAAATCAAGAGATCATCAAGCATTAGGATGTTGAATAGCTGCTTACTAAACACTTTCAGCTCTCTGAAAAGATGACAATGGCTAAGAATCTGTGTCATGGAAAAGGTGCTCCTCAAAGCAGAGGTGGGGAGAAATCAGTTCTTGGGCATTTATGCCTTCCTCTCATCTTCGGTAGAGCTAAACCAGCTACGAGAGTAAAGGGAAAAAGATTACAATCAGAACTGGAAGCAGAGTAGAATCCAGACGTTCCCTCAAGTGTCTGTACCATCTGCATTTACAAAATAATTCCAGCAGATATCAGAGGTTACATCCGAGATCTCATATCTCAGTCTAGCAATGTTAAATGTCTTCATGAGGCAAACAAAATTTGCCCAAGCTCCTTCACTTTAGTTAAGAGTCCAGCCACCAGCTCCAATAGGTTCTCAGGTAGGATTTCAGCCTAATTTACTTAAGGAAAAAAAAAATTCTCTAGTTCTCACTGCACATATTGTTCAGGAAAGGAAGTGCAGAAATCAAGAACTGAGGCAATATAGATTTTTCTTTCTCTTTGTTTCAGGGTGAGGAGTCACGTACCTAACATTTGTCTAAAGTATTGCTAATTTACATTAACAGAAGACACTGCCTATGCACACTTTTTATGTCTATATAAAGTGAAAAAATAAAAAATAAAATAGGCTGTCAGGTTACAGAATCACAGAATGGTCGGGGTTGGAAGGGACCTCTGTGGGTCACCCAGCCCAACCCCCTGCCCAAGCAGGGTCA
>Ga0181612_115583_pt1 | contig 12775 bp, 5 predicted proteins | sample HoacroProtozoa21_FD_119630 | JGI IMG/M metagenome (GOLD analysis project Ga0181612, IMG submission 119630) | Hoatzin crop microbial communities from Cojedes, Venezuel. Combined Assembly of Gp0051906, Gp0051904, Gp0051908 | reverse complement strand
GTTCAGGTCAGGCTGAATGGCAGCACAGCCTTCCGCTGTATCTACCACTCCTCCCAGTTTGGTGTCATCAGCAAACTTGCTGGTGCTTGCTTACGAGTTTGTTAGAGGATGCAAGGAAGCTTTTGGTGGCTCAGGGAGTCTGGTCACGTGGCGCAGAGGTTACATGAAATCTTCCTAACAAAGCCTTGTCTGTGTGGTTGTGTCTGACAGTACTGGCCTTCCACAAACCAGTGATACTTCAGGTTTCAGGTGCCTGCAAACATCTTAGCACTGTGATGCTGCAGTTGGACTGGTGTCAGTAGTGACCTGCTCCATTGAAATTTTCTTCAGAACATTTATATCAACATATCAACAATATGTATTTGCTTCTCTGGACAGATTGAAAAAAAGGATACATTAACATAGGACATGTACGTCTGGAAAGAAACGAAAAAGAGACTTTACAAAGTGTTTATTAATTTATTGTAAACTTTTGCCTTTAGTTTTAAAGTGAAATTGTACGAAGTCTTTATCTCTTTTTTTTTTTTTTTGAGTTTGGTAGTGAAAACCAAAACTAAACTGATTGGGGTTTCACACATGTTGGAAAAACCACTAAAGATATATGTAAATTTTTCATGGTATTTTTTTTCCTGTCTCTGATTTACAGCAAAATTTTAACCCGAAGACAGTTAGACTTTCACAACTCAGAACTGGCCATTCTCATAGTGAATCATGTGTAAATTAGTGGTTTTACAATGGATCTGAGAAAAACCTAAGTTTCAAATTGAATTTTGGCTTCTCACAGACTCAAAAGGAGATCGGTGAATGATGAGAAACAAATCTACGACATAGATTCACTCATCCGCACGTAGGCTGAAACCAGTGGATTTTGCGTACCAGTGGTATAAACTAATTGGGATCTGCCTGGTCATATTTAGCAGAAACGTTTGAAATCTCTTATTCAAATTGTTAAATGACACAATATTAACACATATGGAGAGTTTAGATGGACTGAACCTCCATCCATTTGCAACAATGTGGGATGAATTTTTCATACCTACATGATTATGTTGAAGAAGACACAATTCACTTCTGGTCTCTTGCCACCGTCACCCTGCCTCATAAATGCTATATCCATGTCTTGCAAGTGCCTTGCCTAATGAAGACCATTGGATACTTGCAACTCTTAGTGGCTTCAGTAGGGGTCTCTTAAATACTCCAGTATAGCTGTCTTCAAGTCTTGCAGAATTTGAATATTTTACTGGTTCTAAATACTGAAGGAGGTGTTTCTCAATTTTTTTTTTTTTTTTAGTATATAAAGCACACTAGATGTATATAAAATACTTTTAAAACCCTAGAAACCCCATTTAATATGTCAAATTAACCTACATCAAGGATAATAGCACTGTGTTTTACATGTATATGTGTCTGTGTATCCATCTGTGGGCATGACTAGAGATAAGGAAACACAATATAAATCTTGTAAGTAAGAAATCAGTAGTGACAAGTCAAATTGTCATGCAGAAAAGGCTAATGAATGTAGCTGTGTTTGGAGGTAAAAAGTGTTTTTTTCCAGAAAAACATTCTAAGAGTCACTACATTTGACCACCTGAGATCAATAATCCTATACCCTCTTCAAAATTTTACAAGTATGTTAACCTGAGGCTAGACCCTAATAATATATTACTGGGATGAATTCTCTTTATTTTTAGCGGTGGATACAAGGTAGAGACCACTGTGGTAAAGACAAAAATTGAATTAATTTTCAGATTTCCTGGTATATTAAATATTTACCAGTAGAAAAATCTTCCAAGAAATGGTTACATGCCCAAATTCTGTAAAAAGTTTGGCTAAAGAAACCACAAATGCACATTATTAATTATTAAAATGTATATCTTATATTAGACATTTTAAGTACTACTTTTGCTTGAATAATGAAATAGCATTTGGATTTAAAGAACTCCACTCTATTCTCTGCGTCATGAATTAGGGCAGACTGCAGGAGCTTGTTTGTGGAAGCAATTGAGAAGAACTGCAAAAAGGATGCAGACTGAGATCCTTAAAAGTTCAAGCTCAGGTGCTTCCCAACCCGAAAAGTGCCTGGATTTACTAGGCACATAAATTTGAACTACTGAATTTATGACTGCACCTGAGTTTTGTGTCATGAGCAAGTGTGCAAATGCACATTGCTTGGATTTTTATTTCCAGAAGGGTCAGGAAACCAGACCAGATAGAATTACCTGGGGTTTGAGTGTTGTAGCCCAAATCCTTCTTTCTGTCATCATTTGTTTCAGCAGCTCTGTGCTTAGCTTGTTGGCTTCTGTGAATCCTTTTCACAGGAGCCGAATTCCTTCTATGCAACCAAGACAAGCCAGGCTGCATAACTTTGTAACACAGCATCTAAAAGTTAGGTATTGGAATATCTGGAATATTTAACACTTGTCAAATCACTTTGCAGATCTAGCCCCAGCTCTGTATGAATTTGCCTGACAATATTCCTTTTTCTTGCAGGTCGGTGGTGTTAAATAATCAGTGTATACCATCCTCTGGACTGAAGAACTGTTAGATATTGAAACCAGTGGATTTCATGAAGTCACAGATCAGTAATTTTCGGCCAGCCCTTTTTCCAAGAGAGAAAATGAATGCTTTTTTAGTACTTACAGGACATTACACTGACCTCAATGAAAGTGTTAATCAGCAATGTGATGGATATTTAGGCTTAACTAATTGTTTGGTAGCACAGGTAAATAGTGCAGAATGAGAGATGACACTATTTTATTTATAGCTTTCCACTCTAAGACATGATCACAATAAGAGCAGAGCAGATACAGCAACACATAGCCAGCAAGCCACCACACAGCACCATCTAGGCAGTTCCAAAGGCAACTCACATTGTGTCACTGTGTGTTTATGTAGAACAAACATATTTTTCCTTCACATGTTTGTGTAGATGTTTTTTAAACCTCTGGTTGCCTCTTGCTTTCATGTACCCCACTTTACCCTCAAGTCTCTGTTTCTGTAGAATTATTCTTACCCAGAACAGTGTCAGAGTAGGAGCAACCACAGTATTGCAAAGCTGAGGCAGAATGAATAAACAGCTGGGGGACTGCAAGGGGCGTTGAGGAAAGCAGAGCTGTGGAGTCTTAATCTCCATGCTAAAGCGGCCAGACCTGCTGTTCACAAATGAAAGCATGCTTTAGAAAGAAGTCCTCTTGGGTATGACATAGCTCTAGTTCGACAGAAGTAATTTAGGGACACAGTAGATATTTCCATTCTACCATGTTAATTTAGATTGAAGTTTACATTTAAGCTCAACTTTCCTGGCTACTCGTAGTTAGAATTTGACTCACCCTCTAGACTGCTTCTCCAGATGGGGAAAGTCAGCTGTGGTGTAGGCCTGGCTTTGGTTTGAACCCTGCCCATGAAGTAAGGATTTATTTGACTGGCAGTAGGTCAGGCTTGAGTTTGCTCATTCATCAGTTGTCTAAGTTGATATGTGAACTCAGACACTTGAAGCTTGTGCTCAGAAAAGGGTACATAGGTTGTACAGATTCTTGGGATCCAAAAAAAAAGTGTATACACCACAGACTGGCATTCCTCCAAGGCAGGGAGTTGGCTAGGTTTTGGTATTCAGGTGATAATAGGTGATTCACTGTATCAGACAACCAAGGATTTTCATAGGAGGGTCTGGTACAGAAGAAGATGTTGCTGTTAATCCACAAGCCGGCTGTTGAAGTTTTAGAGGCTGTTGTGGAAAGGCAGATAGAAAGCATGAATCACGCAGTAAGAAAAATCAGAGGACAGATTTATGATCAAAAAGAGGTCTGACAGTGGCTCTGCTTAGAAAATGAGAGCTTAGAGAATGTGGATGTGTTCTATGGGACTTGCATTTGGCTTGAGATGCCACTATACGCCACGGAGTAATAAAGGGGACTTTATTGCTTGATCTGGTTTAACAGCAAGCTTGCTGCCCAGAGTGCAGTCTGCTGCCCTCCCAACCCACGTGTTCCCCTTGCTTCCATTGCCTCAACTATAGCAATTGCACAGCTGGAGAGTGAGTCACATCAGTAAACTAACTGTATTTTTTTTTAATGTCTTAATATTATGTCAGATCAGTGAACTCAACTGAATATAAGTATGCTTTGGCAAGGTGAAGGAGAGAAGCAGCAATATGCTGTTAAATTGAATTTGATATCTGAGGTGAAACTACATCCTTAGATCCATGGAACCAATGGGACCAGATTAGCGGCTGGTTTCAAGCCGTATAGCTTTATTGTTTTTAACAGAGCTACTCTAATTTACATCTGTTGATCTAGATTGGTTTAGAGGTGTAAATTCACAAGCTGGTAAGCAACTAGTTTCTCTTCCTGTTTTCTTCCTGTTTTGCAGCAGAAAGTTCTAATTCATCTACTCTTTAGGAAAGAATTTTTGAAAAAAAAAAAAAAAGGAAAATCTGCAATAGTTCCATAAAGGGCAGCCTGAAGTCAAGCAAAAGGTTCTTGCTAGCTAATTGTATGGGCTTATTTTGAAATTGTCTCCAGCCAAAGGCAGTTCTAAGACTCTGGACTTTGCATGCATGAGAGTTTATACATGTACATCTGTGCATATGCACTTGTGTTGCAAGAAATATTGTAGATTAGCAGCCAAGTGATTCTTTCATCACTCTTACAGTAAAGTATTTCCCAGAAAAGAAAATGAAAGGAAAATTCCGTGATAGGAAGCAAGAAAGATATAATTGCAAAATGCTTAGAAAGCTACAGGCCTTATGGTTTGTGAGTACTGAAGCCAGATGCAGAGACAGGTAGAAATTTCTATGGGGTTTCCTTTCTGGGTCAAGAGAGGGTGTGTCTCCAGCCTGGGCATGTCCACTAGAATGGATAATAATCACTGCTACCTGTATTAGACAGCTTTGTGAAGATCAATATATTTTCTTGCCAAATTAGAAGGGATCTAGAGCAAACTTCTGATCAGTTATTAACAAAAGTCCACATTTGCTGGAAGTACTGGGTACCTTCATGTGCACTGCAATAGCTGGGAGTTACACAATATCTATATCATTTTTCACAGCTTTGTCATTAGCTGGTAATGATTTGATTATTTTGCAGATGAATCACAGTATAAATCTCTTTCACAAACACTACCTCCAAGTATTAATCAAAACCATTAAGGCAAAGCAGTCAGTGCAAATTAAAAAATTTGCATGTCTAAATTAAAAATTACAGTAATACATCATAAATAAATCTCTTAAATTCTCTATGGTCTGTGTGAGCATCCCCTTTTTGTGCATGTAATGAGCCCATGAATACAGCTCCTTTTTTCCCCTCTTCTTTTTAATCAGGCTGTAATCAAATTTTATAGGTAGAATTCAGGTCTTTCACTTTGAAGTGCACGTTGGATCTTATTTGAGAAAGAAATTGTTTTTCTCTGCATCTTTCTGAAACCCAGCAAGAGTGAAAGACACAGAGTCAAAGACAAGTGTGAAAGACAGGAGTTCAAACCCATCACATATAATCTGCAGTGTCTTTGGCTATAGCAAAGTAAATATTTGCAAAGAGTGATATAACTTATGCAAATAACTTTGAACTATGAAGAAAATGACAGAGTTGTGTTTTAGGTACTATTTCATTTTGGAACTCTGAACACCTTATTTCCAGCATGGAAAAGATTAGAGGAACCCTCATTAATATAAGCCACTACTGAGATTTAGAACACACTCTTCCTCACTATAAATAAATTCAGAAATGTTACGGAACAGCTCAGCAACCTTCCATTTTTCAGCTAGTTACTGTCCTTCACTTGGAAAGCAGTATTCAGGGTACAGAACTTTGCTGGAGTCTTGCTGCCATTCTGTTTACAAGTTGATGAAGTTGGCCTGTAATAAGAATTTTGTTCTTCCCCTTTTCCTAATCTCTGGCAAAGGAGAGAAGAAATTTCTTGCAAAGCAGCAAATACAGATTTCAAAGTGTTTGCCAGTTGACACTCTTCAGAACAATGACCTCCCCTACGCAAGGTTTGCTGTGGCCAGTTCCAGTATCTGCTGTTGTTTTGCCTATGATCTTTTGGCTTCACTGTCTCACAGCAGTCTGGTGGCTGACCAACTGGCTCCAAAAATTGACCTTTGTACTAAGTCTGGAATGACACTGAGTAGGAACCCTAGGATCCAAAAACCTTTCCCCTGCAGTGCTTTCCTTTCAAGATCACTGGCTTTTCTTTTCCTTGAGGGTGCACAGTAAAAATTTACAAATACTTGAGTAATCGTGGGAAAAAAAAAAATAATGAAACGCAGAGTAAAACTAACAAAAAATTATTCCTTGAACCTGACTAGATTTACACATAGACTATACAAAACATAAAAAAGAAAAAAATGATGCAGACTTTGCATGTCTTATGTTCCCTTGCTAATAATTCTCCATGTGAAGAGATATGGGCTTAGCTGATTTATCAATTGCTTGCTCTGCTGTTTGTGTGATAGAGGACACAAAGACCTTTAAGATAATTAGTAGCTTACATTTCAGAGGTAACAGCACACATACCTAAGAATCTAATTCAAGACAAGTCTGAATACCTGCTCTAGCCAGTTTCTGCGTGATTTCTTTAAAAGGTTCATTTGTCATTTCTTCTGTTGCATTCGACTCTACATACATACAGAGTTCAACATTAGATTTTCAAATTGAGAGGGAACCCTGAAGATTACAGATGGAATTGCGTTTCAGGAGGTTTTGTTGCATGAATGACTTGATTTGCCTTCCAGTCTACAGACAGATAAAGATAGTTCCTAACAGCTAACTTCTCTTTAGATTTAGGAACTGAAAATCACAATCCAGTGTTTTGGGCTAGTGCTATTAGATCCAGTGACATTGTTGTGTCACTTTACTATTAGATAATCATTAGTGGTTTGTAATTTGGCAATTCTATAATACTTTCCGTCTATACATTCAAAATGTCTTTCAAAGCATTACGTTTCAGACAATGTTGTCCAAATACAATAGTCAGAGTTTACCTGTTTTACACAGGAAATTCAAATGTGAGAACAGTTGACAACATGTGTCTCAGCATACGAGGTCCATTAGAAGTTCTGGACTTAGGATCTGATAGTGCCCATTGATTATTTGGACAAAACAAAACAGATAACTTACCAAACAATGCCATGAATCCACTAGATATGAGACAAAAGAGATCACTTTCAGATTTGCAACTCAAAAGCATTATTGAAACAAGGAGAGAAACCTTTCTTAATTTAAAAAATTGCATTGAATCCATCACTTCAAATAAATTCAATAGGGACCATTCAGGTTTTTATAGATGGAGGATAAGATCCTGCCTTTTTATAACTGCAGTTGAAATGTCACCAGCAACTTATTTGGTTTTTATTTTAGATTTCTTTGGACTGATTTGGGGTTGTAGCAAAAGAACCTTAGAGTTTAGGAAACATCACTTCCGAGATTATTTTGTTTCATCAAGGCTCAAAGAAAAGAAAGCTTCCAACTCTTCCATTGTGAAATGGAACAGGACTTGTACTGGGGAGATATACAGAACAAAATATGTATTGCTCCTACAAAACCCAGGGAAGTGTACACTACCACAGCAGCTGTGACTTCACATTCCCACAGCAACATCACAGAGGAAGGAGCCTAATATTCAAAATTTTACCACCGCTGAGGGTTATCTGATAGCTCCTTCTTATAAGGTTATTTGGGCAGATGAAGGTCTGCAGCAGTGCTAAACTGGTATTGCAAACAATAGAATCTTACAGACACCCCCCCCTCCCCAAACACATATGTGCACAACTTTTCCCTTCTCTAAGCTTCTGCCTCTGATTTCTCATTGTATTTTTCTGGAGTGGAGACTTGATGCAAAGCCACTGCATGAGAAAGGAAGAGTTTTTCTACTTGGAAAGTCTCCTAGAAAGGAAGTTCTGCTTAAAGCATTTAATTAAAAAGATCATTGTCACTTTCATAACAGTTACTATGTCTGCTTTTAAAATTCTGTGCTCCAGAGCTTTGTCTCTACCAATCAACATATGTATGTAGTAATCATTATATAAAAGTTCATATACATGGTTCTTAACATCAGGTTTACACTCACACATTTATTTAGTTTGCAGATTTCAAGAAGGTCAGCCTCTCATTACTATTGCCTACAGAGTTAAGGGCTTTGGGATTGCCTTCAGTGCTTTACAGGTAGGCACAGTCTATCTACTTCATCACATGTATTGCATTTGTTTCTTTATATGGGCAAGGCGAGAAAACCATCCCTGTCCCTGTATCTTGTGGTTCTTCTTTGCCACTAACCGGTTAGAGTGGGTAATGACTTTGTGGCTGGCTTAATGCATCATTTCTTCAGGTGGTGAAAGGGGCTGCAAGCCGAAGGGTTAAGGACTGCCTGGGTAAAGGGATGGGTATTCTTATGCATAGGGAAATATTTGTATACACATTAGTAAGACCTTTGCTTGAGAATAATGGTATCAGATGTACTTGTAAAGTCAGGTTTCTAGCTCGAGTCTTCTAATGTCCAGCCATTGAGAGGAAATATAAATATTTAGTGTTGATAATTTTAAGCAGGCATTTTGTTTTATGGGTAACCTAGAATCTCCACCTTATAGTCTGACCCTTCCAGATTTTCCAGTTGAAGTTATAAACTTTCTTCATACTGTTCAGACAGAGGTTTGTGCTGCTAGAATTTGTAAATATAATTTCATTCTTAATGAAAGTCTGGGATATTTTAGGAAATGCAGTACCACTTCTGGTTAAAGAAGAAGGAATTTACTCAGCTATAACTTGGCACAATAGAGTGAATTCAGGATTTGTAAAAGTATTTAAGCATTATTTGCTGTATCTAGATTGAGGGGCAGCTGAGTTCCCTGTTGTCTAGTCTGCTGTCAAGGTTGGGGACCTGGCACGATTGCCATACTGCAACCTACTTGCGATCCTACACACTTATATCTCCTTCCTGCACAATTCCATGTGCACAGTAGCATGCCAACAGCTAGGATTTGAAAAGTGCTACTGAATTCACAGGCATAACATAAAGGCCAGATGAGATTGAAAAGCAAGAGCATACATATGCCTAAATCATTAGTACTTTCTACTGAACAAAGTTTTTTGAATGGACATTGTAGCAGTTAGGTGGCAAAATTAATTTTATTTAAATCTTTAAAAAATGGTATTTTAATCCATGCCTGCACTAAGCAGTGGTGAGGTATTTTCTAAAAAATCTGCTGAAATAGAAAGGCAGCGAGGATTCTCAAGCCAACCTGGCGATGCATGTTGATGTTTTGTTTTTAACTGTCCAATAAGATTGCTCAGATTAACAGGTCACTCAGACTTTTCCAGGCTTTCTTCATACTGGTGGGACAGGCAAATGCACCAGATAGGCTTTTTAAGTAACTGCACAGATAAAGTCTGGACAGTTTTACCATATATGACTTGCCAGCTCAAGCAGAGAGACTGACAGTGTGGAAACAGCTTGTCAGAGCTCAGGTCATGGTTAAAAACTGCTAATGTTAATGCTGACAGCCTGTAAAGTCCCTGCTATCCATGATACCTTTAGTCAAGTTATGAAACACACTAGAGGACTATATCTATTTCCTTCTCGTTCTCTATTTTATCAGCTTCTGTCAGGACTGAAAATATTTAACTGATTTTGTGAATATCCCTTACTTTAATCTGTGTGATTCAAGCTGAAGCCTGTCAGTGGTACCCAGCACTGCAGCATCCAGCTCCTTTGTACAGAAGAAGATGTGCTTGCAGATAGCCAGGAATGGCTGTTGCCCATATAACAACCTGCTCCATGATGCTCCCTGGGCTGCATAAGAATGCTTTCTGATTTAGCTGAGATTACCTACAAATGAAGTCATGGAGAGGGACAGGCAGCTGATGAGCTCAGTGGACACTGGGAAGTAAGCGTCATTGCTCCAATTCTAGTGAGAAATCATGAAACAGCAAGAGCTGTATTGTCTTCCTGCTGAGCTTCTTTTTACACAAAGTCCACAGAAGGTAGTTGTACTCAGAGACCTGGGTACTGAGGGCAAATCTGTTATGTTGGGTAGTCCCTTGTTGCTGTGAGATAATGCTTTATATCCTGCATAACGTTAAACACTCTGTGTATGAAATAAAATTTCTTAAACTAAACTGTCTTTTTGTCCTTTTAATCTGGGATCAAGCCTTTGCTTTCTCTGTGTGCTTATCTAATGCACTCTATGATGACTAAACAGTCCTTTACCACTAGAAAACCAACATGGCCACTCCTGCCATACATCAGATCTGAAAGCTGTATATTAGAAAAAGCTGTCAAAGGTAAGAGCAGTGGAAAAGATGCAACCTGATGATATGCTAGGCACATATTTAACCTGGTAATTAAGGAAGACTGGAAATCTTTTTTTGCTGTTTGTTCTACCAGAATTTGAGAAGTTGCTTGCAAATTCATTGAACATATTCTTGGCCAAGGAGAAGGAAATACACACGGAAGCAATATTGTTTACTATAGAAGTCACACAGACTGAAAAATAGCAGGATACAAGTAAGAATACAGGTAGAAATAGAATACAATAGAAATACGGTTTAGAACAACAGAAATAAAAGGATCAGGGCATGGATTTCAAGATGAAGAATTGCCCCCAGTTATTCCTGGGTTTTCACCTGCCAAGGCCAATGCAGTAGTGCAAGTACTACAGAAATAATAACTTCACAAGGTAACTCCATGCTGTCAAAGACATCTCACTATTGAAAAACAGTGTACGTAAGAGCAAAGATGGAGCTTAGACCATTTAAATCTGAACTGAACCTTTCCCGAAACAGAGCATACTAAAAAGAGCCAAGCTATTCCTTTGAAAAGATCACAGAATTACAGAATGGTTGAGGTTGGAAGAGACTCCTACAGATCATTTAGTCCAGCCTTTCCTGCTCAACGCAGTCAAATTTATTAGTTAATAGCTGTCATAAGAACCATATCATAAATATTGGGTGAGTAGTGTGTAGAGAGAAGGTCTAAAATATCCTCAGTTGGGATATCTACTTTAAAATCTCTTTTAAAACACTGTTGCATGGCTAACAAACAGGTTCATTGGGGTGCATAGATTTCGGGACAAAGGAACTCATTCCCCAAAATATCTTTCCCAAAGTAGTGTACATTGTCAGTAGTAGCCATGAATGGAAACAAACTAGAACTTATTGCACTGCTCTTCCTGAAGCCTTACAACAATGTCTTCTGCAGTAGTCAGCTTCAATTTAGTATTACAGATTAATTAAACAGACTTGTGTTTTCATCATGTCTGTTTAAAAAGCAGCGAGTTCAGTAGAAATTCTCCACTCTAGAAAATACTTACATTTTGTAAACTTTTCTTTAGCCCTTTGTCTTTGTTTTCCATTATAGGTAAGCCTAAGACTTATGCTTGTGACATATAAAAATGTGATAGTGAAGTAATTGCTTATGCATGACAAGTGAAATGTTAATAATTAGAGCATTGTCCTGTGTTGACTTTCTCATCTAAGCAAATGGCATAAAAATTACCAAAACTTGACAAGTAGCTTCCTATTTTGGCAAACTTTTAAAACTGTTTTAGTTTCATAATGCTTGGTGGTACATAAATGTTCAAATTTGAAAAGGCTTTTTTTACTTTTTTGTTTTGTTTTGTTTTTTTACCAGTCTGACATGCTCTCTATTGTTCTAGATACTGCTCATTTTTCACACTGACTTCTAAAGACTTTCTTTCTAATCCTTTTCCCTGAAAAGTTTGTAGTCCTCCTCTTCCCAACTCTGAAACTAAAATAGATTTCATAAGATGCACCACAGTGCACAGCTCTCAGTAAGTTAACAGCAAAAGAAATTGCTAGGAATTTGACATGTAATATAAACAGGAATGAATCTTGTACGAGCCCTGCAAAGTTTGCTCTTTGATGAAATATGGTTTGTTATATGTTCTCTCGTCATAAGCAGATGCAACATATGGACCTCAGGAGTCCAAACATTGCAGAGGAGCTTTTTTACATTTGTTGTTTTTTTTTCTTTAATTGACAAGGCCACCGTAACATCAACCCTGTTTCCTGATGTAACAATTACCTCCTTTATAGTGTGAAAGTGTAGCACATGTAGCACCACTACCCTGGCTGAAGCAAACTAATTCTGTTCTGTTGCAGTGGAACTACACGGATTTATATCAAGTGAAAAATTGGCCCACCTGGTATATCAGTTCTTTGCATAAGCAGACAAGAGGCTTTTAGCCTTATGTCAGTAACATGCTTTTTCATTTTAATGTGAGCTTTGTCTGAGTAATCCTGACTGCAGGATTTTGCCCTCGGGCAACTAAGCCAGTGGGATGCATGTAGCTGAGACAGTTAAGAAGAAGAGTAAGGTGTTGCCAATGAGGTGAAATACTGTGGCACTAGGAGAAAAGAATAGAAGGAAAATTTCCTGCGATCATTTCCTTGGATAGCTATGAAGAAGCTTTACATGAAAACGAAAGCGTGTCTGGTAGAAGATAACATCCTCTATTGGGGCAAATATGTACACTTATGTGCACTACTAGAGGATTTATCACAGTGAGCACAAATAAACTTGTCAAAGTTTGTGGTATATGATAAGATAAAAGGAACAGTCAAATTAACAATATGCGTAGGGCCAAATGTTCATGCAATTTATGTTTCTAGTTTGATTCTATAAGACAGAATCTGGCACTGCAAGAAAGTTAATTACTAAAGAGAAATTACATACTTCCTATAGAAGATCTGCATGACATCCTCACTATTTTACTCAACGCTTACTAGAAAGGAGTTTTTGAAAAATCAGGTGTTCTGTATTT
>Ga0181612_183467_pt1 | contig 12776 bp, 4 predicted proteins | sample HoacroProtozoa21_FD_119630 | JGI IMG/M metagenome (GOLD analysis project Ga0181612, IMG submission 119630) | Hoatzin crop microbial communities from Cojedes, Venezuel. Combined Assembly of Gp0051906, Gp0051904, Gp0051908 | reverse complement strand
CAGCCCTCTGATCATCTTTGTGGCCCTCCTCTGGACCCACTCCACCAGGTCCCTGTTTTTCTTTCCTGTGCCAAGGACGCAGTACTGGTCATTCTTCAATTTGTTTATTTAAAAAGGTGAAAAAACTCCAGACATAAAACATAATAATAACTATGAAAATTACACTGGATTTGGAACTGAATGTTGTATCTGAAGCCATTTTAACAGCAAAGAGACTGGAAGTCAGTGTTAACTGGTGAAAGTTCGGAGCCTGATGGTGGAACACGGGTATGTGCAACTTGCACAAGAGAACTAACAGCCTGTTCCACTTCATCAGGTTCTGTCTACCTGAATTTAAACACAAGAATCATTAGAACTGGAGTAAAAAAGGTATCACCTCCACCAAATTTTCCTTTTAAAAAAAATAAATTCCAGTATCAGCTCATTTCTGAAAGTAGTAGGTCAACATACCTATTCACAATTCAGTAATACAGTTAAAGAGGCATGAGGGATGAAAGGTGATGAGCTGAAGTGCTAATGGAAACAGTAATAAAAATGGAAAAACACATGGGGTGGAAATATGTCAGAGAGCACTTATGGTGCAAAGACCAAAGGCCAGATCATTGTCACTGCTTGCAAGCACGAGGGGAAGTAGAACCTAGTGGGCTGTGGAGACCAGGAGGGAATTTGTGTCGTTTGTTGGAAAAGGAAATAATTACTCAGCAACTCCCTCATCAGCAACACTGCTAGAGGAAGTGGGGGTAAAGCTGAGACTTCAGAAAGAGTCAATGAACTTCCTTTCCTAGGTTTTGCTTGCAAGAGCTAGCTCACCACAGGTCTGATAGTCATACTCCTAAACAAGTGGAAAAAAAAGAAGATACCCAGCATGCCGTTTTGTTGCATAGCTCCCTGAGCTACAATCAGCATGCTGATCTTTGTCACAACCCAGAAACATTCCCTCACTTTGCAGGGAACCTATAGGCAATCAGTTTTCACAGGTATAACTTGGTTACGAATACCCTGTTCAGTGAACTATAACGATAGTTCAGCAGGTCTGCTAATAAGACAGCAGCCTTACTTCTACACAGAAAAGCCAATCATGTATAATAACAGCCAACAACCAATTAGCTTTAAATAACAATTACCAGATCCCCAGTTTAAATATCTAGCAGACAAAGTGTAAATGGCAATTTTCCAATTATTATAGCGAGCAAAGAGCAATAACTTATTGTATTATACTAAACAGAGTTCAAACACCATTTACAAGTATTGAGATTGTGTTTACAAGGCTGCTTAGATCCACCTACAAAGTTGATGCTAAACATTTCTTATCACAGAATTGAGTTTATGCAGCTCAGTTCTAATTTACACTACAGTGGAGGCTTTCCTATGTTGGAATTACTTATCACATTGGGCTGGGACACCCAGAACAGCACCTGCGAAACAACAATCATCTGCTACAAAGTACACTGAATATTGTTATAACATCCCTTGAAATTAAAATATAGCTATGAAAAGTAAAGCCAGAATAATTTTGTTAGAAGAAAAAGTATGCACCATGATTTGAGCAACTAGGCAGTTTAGCCTAGAAGCTGAAACAGTTTGCATACACTTTTAACTGCAGCCATGCTGGTTGTTTGACGAACTGCTAGCACCCAAAGCTTTCCTTGTTGCCCCTTGTCAGCTCATAATTCTGCTTTTCCAATAAACAGAGGTTCTGATATTTGGCGAGCTCTACTACAAGGCCTAAGTCAGCTTTGACCCAAGATCCAGGAGAAGAAAGACTAGAATGAAATTTAATTGGCTACTGCATCTGAACTTAGTTCTAAAATTTCTAATCAAGTACTTTGTAGACAGTAAGATTTGCAAACTGTTGTTTGTAGTTACTTGGTAGTGAAGCAGCTCATCTACCCATCACAGCACTTCAAAGCGCTCCAGACAGCTTTACTGAAAAAGATGCCAAGTCTTTCTGGGAGGCAAATATTTACTGTGATCAAATCCATCTGGTCTAATGATGTTCCTCACATTGTAAGATCTAAGACTCCAGTCTTTCTAGTTGCAGCCACAACTTACTCAACATGGACAACTACAATTGTTTGTTTAAGTCACAAGAAGCAATTACTCAAAAACTGCTTGTCCATCCTTTGTAATTTAAAATGCTTAATCTCTGTGCTCACTTGAGCTAGATAGTGGGGAAATGAGTAATAAACAGAAGCAATTTTTTCCTGATCAAATAAAGGCTGTGACAAACACTGAATGAAAAAAACAGTACTTAAAGAATGTAAAAATCACTTTCCATTTTCATTTTAGTTCTATAGAAGCTTCTCAATGGCATCAATCAATATGGTACTGTAGACATTACAGTTTCCAAATCATTATTGTACTGTAAACACTACATATTCCAAATCAATAGCGTGATCCATGGATCCCAATTAAGCACGTAATTCAGTCCTTCAGGGATTCAGAGAGGTCTGGCACTTTCAGTGCTGGTCTGCCCTGCTTTCACAAGCAGTGACTCAAACTGCACTCCAAAGACAGCCTGCAGTGGGGAATGAGGGAAAACCTTTATTATCAATGAAACATCTGAAATATCACAGTGACTATCTATAGTTTGCAAGACGTAAAATGCTTTCCTCCTGTGTTTAGTATTCACTGAAACAGTCAACACTATCTATAGAAATGAAGAAAAATAGGGAGAGGGTGTAAAAGCAGCAAAAGCTTCTGCTCATTGAAACCTAAAACTCTGAGCAGAGTAAATGCTCTGTTAACTTAAAAGGGAAGAGAAACTATTTCCCATGCCCGGGGTTTAAGAAGGAAGTTTCTCTACCTGCTACAAGATGTTGCGTTCTGAGCTCTAGTTCACTGCAGTTCCTCACTCGGTCCTGTGGTAAATTCTAACCAATGACTGTAACCGCGCAGCTCAGCAGCTGAAGGAACAGAAAACAAGATCACCTGAGCTGTTAAGGATCTGAAAGACTGGAACTGAGACTCCTATCTTTGGTAACTTTAACTTCAGTCATTTTCCCCTCAGTTTTCAACCTAGGAATTCTGTCGTCTTTGAAACGATTGGGGAGTAGACATTTCTAAAGCTCAGTATACTTATGTACCGACTAATTCACCTTCAGGATTTACAGACATCATAATCCCATGAGAAGGTTTAAAGATTTCTTTCTTCCAGAAAGTTACATAAGAGTACAAAAACTGCTACTGCCAACAAACAGAGCAAGCTCAGAGAAAGCAAGTAAGGAATTCCAAAATTTAATGGCCTTTATTAGTGCAAACGTCTAATTTAATGCTTACAAGCATGCATGAAATTATGTACATTAACCTCTTCAAAGATTGTAGGTTGGAATGTGCAAGGCAAAGGCCAGAAAGTGAAGCCAAGTGCTTGTGCCTAGAGAACTGCATTACAGCCAAAGCTGACAGGTCCAGATATGGGGTTTTTTGCCTCCTTTCATGCACCCAGCTGACGCGAAGATTACCATCGAGTGATGCAGCTGGGTAGGCGTGACGTACTTTTCTTGCAGAAGTAGGAACACAGTGAACAAGGCAAGGGATGAAGGGATGGTATGGTTAATGGAGAACTGAGTATCTTTCCGCTTCCTCTGCAGAATCCACAGGCGAGTCACTTTTCATGGGTGGCCACTGATGGTATTCCACATTTTCTGGATAACAAATATCCATCCTTTTCTCATAAATATTGATGAAACTAATGTTAAAAAGAACTGTGCTGCAAACACAAAAAATTTCTGCGCTTGCGAGAAAGAAAAATAGCCTCTTTTGCTATCATTAAGTAGGGAACGCAAAATTAAGTTTGTCTTCTTGCACTCGCCTCCAACATTTCCCTCCTTGATCTAAAAGGGATGCCCTGAGGAAATACAGTAGCATCAGATACACCAGCGACAGAAGCTACTGAGAAGCCCACAAAACCCACAAAATACTGTTATTCAGAGAACATCAGTGCTAGCATACTATTAATTTACTGAGCTACAAATCATGGACTGTGGAGGAAAAGAAACAGAATACAAACTACGGATAAATGGTATGGAAATTCAATCAAGAAAGCACTGTCCATTTTGCATGCTAAAAACAAATGCCTAGGGAAAACAACGTTGTACTGTAACACCGAAGACAGTTTGATGATCTTTACACAGAGGTGTACAAAGTAATGTTAGAAATTAACCAGTTCTATATGTGGGTCACACAGAACTAAATATTTAGATTCCTACTAAAGTACTGTGACATTTGAGCTAAGTTAGCAATTGATAAGAAAAAATCTGGTTTCTGTTGAGAAGGAAAAACTCTACAGCATAATATCTAGCCTTCTATCAATGTGTTCCAATACTCAATGACACCTGTGGGACACTGATGACTGCATTTCAGGTTTGAGGGAAGTAGACTCTACCAGTGTACTTTTTGCCCTTTCTTGCTCTTTCAATCATTCATTTTTATGAGCCCAGCCTGCTCTTGCCTTCGTATCTCATTCCCACTCCCCCGTATGCCACCTAGTTTCCTCTCTCAGTGCTTTGAGACTATTCCCTCATGTGATTCTCTCTTCCAGCCCACCAAGGAAGCAGCTGATTTCAAGTGAAGAACTGAAATCGTGAATCGCCTTACCTGCACCAAGAAACCATGTTGTCTGTAGTTGCCCGTAGTTATCAAGAGAAACAATCACAGGGAAAAGACAGATTTTCTAATCCTGGGCTGAAAATGAAATTTGTTTGGAGGATTTGGCTACTTTAAAAAAAATTCTTTATTTAATGTTTACTCAAGCAAATGTTCACATTCATAACCTGGGTAAATTTGTATAAATGGCAAAATATCTAAAGCTTATGCAACCTCCAAACTAACGACATTTTGGCCATATATTGTGTTTAGTAGAAAGCACCTTTAATGAACTATAAATTCCCACAGTTCTATGAGACCTCACTGGTAATACACCTTAAGCAGTTCTATGCAGTTTACATTGCCCTTCAACTGCTCTGCAAGAGAATTTCTTGTTGAAAGCAACTTCCATAAGTTTTCCTTTACCTTATAGATTTGACAATGCAGCCTTTGCAGAAACGATGTCCACACGGTGTCTGCACTGCTTCTCGAAGAGCCATCAAACAGATTGGACATTCATATTTACTTTCCAAGGGCGGATCAAACTCCACATCATATCCCTGTGTTTCCTCTGTGAAAGAACTTGGAGGGTTTCCAGTCCCACTGCTGACGCTTACGCTGTCTTCTTTCGCTCCCGCACTGCAGGCACTGGCCATGGCTGCACAGCAGCCACTTTCCACGTCTCGGGCTCCACAACTGTTATCAGTATATAGCAAGCTCATAGTAGCTAATCAAGTGCTACACAGAAACGCTCTGCAACATGACAGAAAGATGTGTTAATTTACAATATTCCACGACCTTCCTTTCCAGTCAAGAACAAATTTTATTTCTGACCAGAAACACTGGAACAGTAGTGATTTGGTTCTACTCAAAATCACCGGTTTTGTTTTGTCCCAGTTTATTATCTATCTTTTTTCCTTATTTTGTGATATATAGGAAAGAGCACTGTATCCTGTCAGTCTAGTTCAAACGCAAACACACACAACTTTCTGCAATCTCTTTCATCTGACTACCTAATTTCTGCAAAGAGCAATACTTTCTCCTTGCTATGTTTACTGAAAATGCCTCTTTACCCCTTCAGTATTATTTATTTCTAAGGCATTCAAATATAATTTGTATGAAAAATGCTGTACAAAACCAAGTTTTATTGGATGACAATAGCTCAGTTCCATATTTCCCTTGCAGAGAACAAATGTTATTTAACGTTTCCTGCATACAGTCATTCACCGTATAGGTTTCACATCAGTTTGTGTGCATGCCCATAAATAAAACGCAAGTCCAAGTACGCGAATGAAGTAGATGCTGTGCTGCAAATGAAATTCAAATATACAGTGTTGCTGATAAAACTTTAAAACTGCCAACAGGACTTTAAATTGAGCAAGAAGCTACACATGAGATAAGGCTAATACTACCACAGCTCAAAAGCTGTCTACAAACTACTAGTACTCAAACAGAGTTCTTGCTCTCCCTCTGCCAGTCTAGCTGGCAGGGAGGACAAGGCACATGACTGTAAGAATGGAAGATTAAAGTCACATTTCCCTGAAGAGCTGTGAATGGCATCGTAAAGCCTGCTTTTAAATTACTGCTCACAAAGCAGGCTGCACTCAGAGGAATGAAGCAAAAAAAAGCTGGTATTCCTAAATAGATTGCCCATGTTTCTACGTTGAATAAGGGAACTTTACAGAAAGGTCTAAACAACAAATATAAATTCTAAAAGTCCAAGAAATTAACCTCTCCCTTGATTTTTTAATGGTTACAACCATTTTCTTAGAATCCTGTTGTGGTTAGTTTTCTATAAATGACATTTTCCTGAAACACAGAAAACACTCACCAGGTGCAAGGCAGTGTGAGTAGGCTCAGGGTTACAGAGCTGGGCATGAAAAACAAGCCCAGTAAGCCCAGATCTGATTTTCTTTGGCACAGCAGTATAGGCAAAGTTCTCTTGCAATGTTCACTTACTGCATTCACTGTAATACCATTACATCACTTAGAGCATATTGGAGATGGAAATCTAAGGATTAATCAAGAGGTGAACTGTAAGTATTGTTGATCTGCATCACTACTGCAGACTCTGGGGGCCGAGAGGGATGCAGAACGAATAGGGATACCTTGACTATAAGCTCACAAAACCAAACATTTTCTTGCCTCTATCAGAATTCAAACATCACAAGTCATTTTAACAAAATGTTCACGGACAGGAGGACAACATACAAAGACGGACTGCACACTTCTCTAAACTACAAAACTGATAATGAAACATAAAAGCTCAAAGCACACAAAATATATCTTTTATAGTATATTTGTCAAAATTGTAGTCTAGCGTTTAGTAGGAAAATGAAGATCACAGCTGAGCTCTTAAAGGAGTTCTGGGTGTGATAATTGGTCTTTTAGTGAAAAATTATTATAAGAATAAGGCATCTTGCATTTATTTTGATGTGTCACACATAATAATTCAGGTATATGTTTATGCTATTTAACTCACAGTTGGCTCATCTGTGCATTTCTAGAATTTATGTCTTAAACAACTTATGAAATTAGAATCTCTGAATATTCCCTCAGTGAAAAATCAAGTGTAAATGATTATTACTTTTTAAAGTAGGATTTAAGTCTGTTATGATAAGCCTGATAGCCTCAGAAAGTAACCACAAGAGAGGCCTATTAATTGTAAATCATCCTTTTCTGTTCCCCTTTCCTCCTCCTCATCTTCATTCCAGCATCCTTGTCTTACTCAGCTGGCAGGGAGATACTACAATAAAATGAGATTTCAAAGCTAGTTATGGTAGGACTGAAATGCATTAGTTATTGATGCCAGAAAGGGTGATTAGACTGAGTTATACATCCTAGCTTGTATCTGTGTTGTGTGTCGGTCTGGACTCTGGCATGGACCATTGGCACCCAGGCTTCCCCATGGAAAATATTTGTCACAGGTCAGAATGTGCAAACAAACAAGAATCCATGTATTATGAGTGACAGCAGCATTAAAACCCCACTGCAGAAGTGTAAAGACTAGCTTCACAGTATGGAGGCACTAACAAAGACTTACTGAGTCATTTAGTAGACCTACAGAGGCTCAGTATCTGTTTCATTGTTGTTGTGTGTTCACAATGTCAATTTGAATTTTAATTATTTTTAAAAATTTTGGAAATTAATAATTAATCACAGTTTACCTGCTGTGATTTTGAAATGAACAGAATTCTTTTACTTGGGCTCTCAGTATCAGCTGTAGCTTCATGGCTGCAAAAAAGTGGCAAAAATGTTACTCAGAACTTGATGTCTTGGGACACCACATGAACCAAGAAATAACCTAATTTTTATTTCTAGGTTTGAAAGATAGCCTATTTCCCATTGTGCAATTTTAGCCTTTGAAGACTATCCTGTACGAAGCAGCTGCCCTTTATGTGAAAAATAGGTGTTCCATATTGGGTTTCTCATAGGACGTTTTCTTTTTTGTAATATTTTTTTATCCTTAAATTGAAGTCAGTAATTCATATATGAAAGTATACATCCTTGCCCTGTATATAAGGACAAAAAAATGAAAAAGAAAGGAAAATCCCACTTCTTTTCACATATCAAATGCCCCTTGGCCATTGATAATTGATTATTTTATTCCAGTCTCCGTCATTTCTACTCCAGTCTACTTTCACTAGCTATTTCATCAACTGGTTCTTACTGCCACCTTTTGTTCTTGTTTCAGTGACTTTGTTTTTTGCACTTGAATCTCTTACTGTTCAGGATATAGCTGCTTTTTTGTTTGTTTGTTTTTAATTCTGAGACTGATAAAAGCATATTAAGGTTAATGAATGCAAAAATTCGCCATCAGTTTTCAGACATGAGAATGTCAGAGGTTCAAATTGGGTAAGCTCCCTAGTAACAGAGACATAATAAACAACAGTCAGAATAATGTAATCTGAGATTGAAGTCAGTAATGATAAATTCATTGCAGTGCTTTAAAGTGTAATCTTCATCTTTCCACTAGCCTGGATTTCCTTCCTTTTGCCATCCTGTTTCCAGTTATTTGTACTTCACTATTCATTACTAAATTGTGACAGTACCAGTTATTATCGCTACCTTTGCATTAATGTGATTTGAAGCTTTTTCCTGAGCCATTGTCATCTCTGAACAGATTGTTCTGGAACCTTATAATACCGAAATACTGAAATCCTGATGACCATAGCTGCTGTTTTGAATGTATCAGATTAGACCAGCTCCCTGACTGGCTTATAGTTCTGTGGCCTCTATACACAAACATACAGTAGCATGGTGTTATTTTGAATAACATAAAGTAGTAGGGGCTAGTTTTGGGAGGGTCCACTGAAGCAACGTTGTAGTAATGCGGTTTTGTGGAATATGTATCGGTAAGTTTAGACCCATTAGCCTCAGTTAAAAACTTCATTTAATAATAAAAGCTTTCTTAATTGTCCTAGTTAATATACTCCATCTCTGTCCATATATATGTCTGATGCCATTATCCTTACTTTTCCTGCCCTAATATTTAATAATTAATACTGCTTAATTTTCAGAAATGTAGACGTCCAATTAAAATCAGAAAATAGTGAAATAACAGTTCAGGAAGGCAGGAATCAGAGAACGCACTTTTGTGTCCTGCTAGTGGTGGGCTGCTGGTAAAACTGTAGCGATGTAAAACTAATTCATCAAACTCAGAAGGGTTTGCATGATAAAACTACTGAAGGCTCCCCACCTGCCAGATTACTGGTAGCACCACGTGGCTATAGCTTTGCTGCTGGGGTACTTTTTCTTCCGTTGTGTTGTGACCCTCAAGTCTGTTCATCACAGTTTGCAATGTGGGATTCAGAGGTTAGGGTTCAGTGGTGCCCTGGCAGACTCCTCTGTTGGCCAAAGTCTTGAAATTTGGGAAGCTCTTTTACATCAGTATAAGCCTTTTAACTAATATATGGCTCTGGAACAGGAGTGAAAATGTTAATGCTTGTGCCATGAAAACAGCCTTTTCCTAAATGCGTGGTACATTAAACTTCTGGCCAAGATGGAAATAGAGAGAATTAAGGCTCTTTTCTCATCCCGTGATGTACAAGAAGATCTCTTTGAGGACTAAGATAAAATTAAGACTAAGATGTACAGCTGTGCACAGTGAAATGGTCACAGGTCTCCTTTTAAAAAAAAGTAAATTACTGGGTTTCCTTTAAGCAAATATTTCAGCACGAAAAAATAAAGGCTTACTTCTGCTGTCTTTATTTGTCTCTTGCCTTACTGTTGACAGCTGCACTGTACCTTTTTTGTTTGTTTGTTTTAGTATACATACACTGTGAAGACATATGTCTCACAGTAAAGATCTGTCATTAATTGCCTAATTTCACTCATGTTTATGTAGTAATCCCAGTTAAACAAACGATGCATGGAAGGATTTCTCTTTCATTTTACTTTCAGGCTGCTCCTGTTATGGATGATAGGACACACATCCCATTTGGTCTTCTTGTTGTCCAGGCTGGCAGCTTTATCTATCTAACTTTCTAACAAACCTCTTTTTCTAGAAACCTAATAATTCACTTCAAAACTTACAGGCTTAATTTATTAGAGATGTAATGGATGGACATAAAAAATATTTTTGAAGAAGGCCTTAACAGTTTGAACCAGGAGAGAAAAATTTAGTTCTTGATGTTTTTATTTTCTTCAAAATGAAGATTAGCAAAGTCACCTTGTTATGACAAAGTCTGTTCTTCATCATTTATGGCATTTTTAAGATAGGCCAATTCAAGTATTCCTCATCCATCGTGACTCAAATATAACACCCCAACCTTGAGCCAGAAGAAATTTTAAGACTGAAAAAATTGTTGTATCAACTCAGAGTAGGCTAAGAAATGAAATTGAATTCTGTATTAAAGCCTGTACCTTGGTCCAGAACCAGGTCAATGCCAGATCAGCTCTTTGTGACCTGCAGTCACAGAAAAGGCATGCTCAATTTGGCGAGGTTGTTGAATCCACTGTCCACATATGGCACTAGTCTTTGGGTTTTTTACTGCAGTGTCACTAACTGTGAAATACAGATGTTTGAAGTAAGAAGAAAAACCAAAATGTCTTACTGAGTTTTATCAATACAATTTAATGGATAAGATTGCTTTTGTCTGGTTGAGAGGCACACTTGAATAGCCAGAGTTAGGTTTATTTGATTTAGCTTTTTTGTGTCATTGTGTAGCAGTGTGACAACAGTGTCAGTCCACCCTGACAAGCACATGGGTCTTCAAGAATTCAAGAGTTGCAATAAAGGTGTCAGTGGTGCCTCAGAAATAAGTGTCACATAGCTAGTTGTGGCTGTCAAGGAAAAAAATCTAACCTGGGAATGTCTAGAAGTGATAATGCTGGGTATGAATTCTCAAGTTTGGATGGTGAGAATAAACAACAGTAATGACAGAACGAATATGTAGTACATAATATTCAACTATGATGTCTATACATTTGTAACTGCATTATTTATATTTTAATCCAACATGTTGCCTGAAAACAGTCAAGGTCAGGCTGGATGGGGCTCTGAGCAACCTGAGCTGCTTGAAGATGTCCCTGCTCATTGCAAGGAGGGGTTGGACTAGATGACCTTTAAAGGTCCCTTCCAATCCAAACTATTCTGTGATTCTATGATTCTATGATTCTATGATTCTGTTATCTGTTTTGCAGCGGAAGTATAACAACTTGGAGAACTCCAATGGGAAAAAGTTACACCATACTGACGCAATTTTGTTGCTTTTGGGTGGTTGTGTTATGTGGTTCAGACTCCTTCCAAAGAAAAATGTTAAGATGTAACAGACCACCAAGAGCTCTGTGTACTTACATAGCAGCATGGGACTTTTTCTCTGTATAGCACTTTAGGCAAAGGTCAAGCTATGTATGAACTGTAAGAAGTTTAAGCTGTCCCATTCATAGAAATGTTACTTTCTTTCTTTCTCGACACATGCAAAGAGAAATATTTCATAATAGTGTTAGTATTCATAATAGTAATACCCACAGTATTCCTGGTGCCTTTCAAATTGATGAAAGACTTTTTCTTTCAATAATGTAAGAAAGAGGATTATGAAAAGCAAACTATTTTTTTTTAAATACATGTTATTAATGTGAAGTACAAGTAAGAAATTGCCTGAAATACTGTCTTGTAGTTCCTACATAGTGCTATGAATCAGGATTAAAACTATTTCAATCTTTCAGATGCATTTCCATATCTTCATGTGTTTAGATTTCTGTAAGTGTAATCATTATTCTGCTTTGTAATGGCTGGTATTGGGATAATTACAACATAATAATAATAATATTTTTTCCCTCTAAATGACTGATACTCTTATACTTAATTTCATGCAAATACTTGTTTTTGGTGGGAATAAATTACAAGCATGAGTAGGTGGATCAGTAATCATCTCATTGCTAATGATTATAACTTTGTATATTGTACTAGGTCTGGCTGGAACAGCATTTTCTTCAAAGCAGCCCGTATGTTCCTACACTTTGAATCTGTGACTAAAACAATATTTTTAACACACCAGTGTTTTGGCTATTGCTGAGCGGTGCTTGCACAGCAGCAGTGCTTTCTCTTGTCCTACTCTGTTCACCAGCGAGTATGCTGGGTGTACATAAGAAGTTGGGAGGGGACACAGCCAGGACAGCTGACCCAGACTGACCAGTGGGATATTCCATCTCTCGCTCAGCAATGAAAACTGAAGGGAGAGGATTTTGGGGAGGTAGCCATTGCTCAGATATTAGATGGGTATCCATCACCTTGTGAGAGGAGGTGAGTAATTGCCTTTGCATTGTTTGCTTTACTTTCTTTTGTTTTTTCTTCCTTTTTTACTTCACCTATTAAATTGTTTATCTTGACCAATGAGTCTTCTCACTTTTGCTCATCTGATACTTGCCTCTGTTGTGCTGCAGTGGGGGAGATATGAGCAAGCAGCTGTGTGGTTGATTCCAGGTTGTATGTTATGTCCATATTTGTGTAAGCATAGAAAATACAGAAATCTGTCAAAGATGTAAATAGATGTCTAACATAAAAAAACCCCACAAACCCCCCCCCCCCAAACCAGCAACCCCCTTCCTTAGAAGGCACTGGAATCTAAAAGGACTAGATTGTAGCAAATAATCATAGAATCATAAAATCATTCAGGTTGGAAAAGACCTTTAAGATCAACAAGTCCAACTATAAACCTAACACTGCCAAGTCCACCACTAAACCATGT
>Ga0181612_148528_pt1 | contig 12776 bp, 7 predicted proteins | sample HoacroProtozoa21_FD_119630 | JGI IMG/M metagenome (GOLD analysis project Ga0181612, IMG submission 119630) | Hoatzin crop microbial communities from Cojedes, Venezuel. Combined Assembly of Gp0051906, Gp0051904, Gp0051908 | reverse complement strand
TAATACACTGAGAAATAGTGATTTACATCTGCCTTGCATTAATTTAAAGTATGGAAAAAAGATCCAGATGAGTGTGATTTGAAATGTCCTCCTTACTTCCACTAAAGTAATCTGGCACAGAGTAATTGAGCCTTTATGTATTTATTGAGTGATTTCTTTAATTTGATATATCATCTGACAACAAATAAACATTTCTAGGATAATTTTGCATTAAATTTGTGCTCTGAAATGAGAAACCTCACCTAGCAGAATCAAGCCAGAGTTTTAAAAACAGTCCTTGCTATTTAAAGAAGGAAAATGATGGAAAAGAAACCAGTAGTCCAGTTTCATACATATCTTTTAAACTGCTTTGTAAAGAAAAAGTAGCTTTAGAATAATGGCTATACCAAAATCCAAAAAGCACTCATTGTTAATTAGCAGTTTAGGTTTCAGTGATGATGTAAATACAACCGAATTTAGTTGGAATGGTAGCACAATTACAAGGAGATAGTGGTATATCCTCTTATTGGTAGTTTATGGGATATCACTGTAATTAGGATGCAAACAAGCTTGATTATTGGGATTATACTCGTAACACGTACGTAATGAAGTTCTGTCTTGGTAGAGATGTCTCTGCCTGCGGTTTGTTCTGATGTGGTGATGCTGCTTGTTGGGTATTAATCAATTGCAGATACTTAAAATCTTTTTGTAAGTCTGGATTAAAATTTTTGTTTGAATGTCACTTAGATAGAGGTGACTCATGATTCCAGAAATCTTTACAATCCATGTTTGGTCTGCTGTTTGTCTCTCACATAGGTTTTTCCCCCCCCGCATACTGTAGTCTACACATGATTTGAATATTTGTGTACTTTAGACTGTATTTTCATATATAAGAATAATAGAATATTTATTTAGTGTCATGTTCAAAGCATTTTTCCATCTCCTCTTCCCTAAAGGATAAAGACTTAATTTCAGACAAAGAGAAAAGAGTATGATAGTGCTTCTAGCTCTAAATGATTTTGAAGGTAAATAAAAATTAAGATTATTTTTGTCAAATAAAACTTATAAATTAAAATAATGAGATTTGTTTTAATTTGTGGAACTTTGATCTTGCCAATACTCTGTCCAGTTTGACAAAAGGTTTTAAGCAATTAAAATCTGTAGGGTATGCTGGAAAATGAAGTCAGCCATGGGAGCCATACTGATAGCTCTTGTTTGTGAAAGCACATTGTGAAACAGTGGGAGATATCCATATCATCCTTTCTGCAAAGAGAGGGGATTTGAAGCTATTGAGCTCATATGTTGGTATTTGCTATAGTGGCAGATGTTTAGAGTCTGATACTATCCTAGGTAGTGTTCTTTTTCTGTGGTTTTGGTGTAAATTAATATAGTGAGCCCTCAAAATGACACATTTTGTCTCAGTGGGTGATTTTGGCTTGGGGATTTTTGTTGCATGATTGATTAACAGATGGCTGTAAAGTTCAGCTTAATGATGAGAAGCTTTATCCAGAATTAAGGAAGGGTAGATGTACTGTTGAAGTAATGATTACCTACTTGTCTTACTTTCTGCCGGCATAGGCCTCAGTATAGGTCAAAATTATATAACTATGTTCTTCCAGTGTGTGTCAAGTACTGTAAATATAAAATCCTGTTGATAACAGAGATTGTGTTAAATGTTTATTAAATAAACTTTGGTTAATACCATAAGCGCATAGGCTGTCATTACCTTGTTTGCATTCTCAGTGTGGCACACACAACGGCATTCTCAAAGGACTGCTGTTTCAGGATCACAGTATTTTTGGCTAATGAAGGGATTCGTATTTGTCAGAAATACTTTCCGTTTTATAACATGATAATAAACATAGAAAGCCATATTCAGCCGAGATTTGTAATTATTCAGAATTTGTTTACATTGGGAGTGCTTAAAGGACTCACCGTTGCTCTGTGAAGTGAGAAGGGATGTAAGACCTTTACAGTGGGACAGTCAGTTCACACTGGAATAATGACAAAAGAGTGCAGTACTGCAGGGGCACGTGGGAACGTGAGGATGTCTTCACTGTAGCACAGGTACATATGTTGTTTGAAGAAACAATGAAGCAAATGATAAGAAGTTAATTAGCATATCGCTAGGTACTTGGACTTTTTATGTGTAAACAGATTGCACATAATGCTTTCTTAAATTGTCAGCATTCACTACTGCTTTAATGGAGGAGCTATAAGTGATAAAGTCTAGTAGAATCTTTTACTTTTATCTATGTTATAGGAGCTGGGGTGTCTTTTCAGAATGATGAAACCAAATATTACTAGGAATTTTTGAGAAAGACAGCAGTTTAAATTATGTATTTTTCTCTGAGTTCTCCATGCTCCTGAGTATTTTTCACCCTGACATCTTTTCACTGTTTAACAATGTTTTATTTTTCCCTCTTGTTCATGAACTTCAGCTTCCTTTATGTGATACTTCAGCATGCACTCTGTTGGTGTCATCACACCCATCACTGATCAGTGCTGCAGACTGAAGCTTGGAGTTAAGGCAAGTGCCTCTTCCACACCATTGCATGTTTTTTTTTAAATGTGTTATAAGCTTTAAGATAAACAGTAAGTAAACCTTAAAAAGTTATGCTATGGCAAGAGAAAAAAAAAATTATCATAAGTCTGCAGCATTATTCAGTGATGAGTGTAATAGCACTGCAATGATATGCTAGAGGATCTTACAAATGAAGCCAGATATTGTTGAGAACTTGACTGTCTCTGCCCTTAGTGGAGGGTGAAGTGTCCCATCTGATGAAGATAAGGTTTTCTGAACTTTGCAAGCAGGCATTTACTTCTAGGAGGAAAGCTAACACAAAAAAGGCAGAGAACTGCACCTGTGTGAAAGAAGATAAAGTAATGCTGCTACAATAATTAGGATTAAATGTTATTAAATCCTAATTAGATAATGCTGTTAGATCCATTTTTTCACAGGTCCTGGTGATGTGTTGTTTTTTTTTTTTTAACGTTGAGGTTATGTTGTAATTCAGCATGTCTAGGCTACAGTACAGGAGGTCTGTATTTGAATCAAATGAAATCAAGTAAGATGAATAGATTTTGTAGACACACCTAGGGATAGGCTCGAGAGCAAGGCTGTGTTTATTGGTGGTGGGGGTTGTGAGATGATGAAAATGAGAGGTATTCAAACACAGCGAAGCTAGTAAACTGGAAAACACCATGTAATTAAGGATTAGTAGCTCTATAGTAAGCTTAAATCCTGTTACCTTATTGTTGGCTCATTTCAACTACTGACTCAATACCAGCAGATTGCATATACAATCACATGGAAGTTAACTTCATGTTATAGAGTTTTAAATTTGGCCAATGACATAAACTAAATATGATAGCCTGTATTTTGAACTTGAACATGTCCATCCTGTTGGGAAGTAGGTAGTTTGACACTATACCTTGAAGAGTTATAGACTGGACTGGTACTAGTAGGGCTTGTTAAAAAGACTGTCTAAAAAGGACTGATTGTAGAGGTTTTGGTAGAATGTTAGTTGTCCTCTTATACTTCAGTTACTGCTCAAAACCCTAAATATTCTTCACCTTTAAAACTCATCTTGATATCAATATAGATGAATAGGGTGGGGCACTTCTGTATCAGGCATGTTGGATTGAAGCTCATAATTCTGAAGCAAATAGTATATCCATTGTCTCTTTCACAGGGCCTAAAAAAGAATGATTAGCAGATCTGTTTTGAGTTATGCTTGGCTCATAAAAAATGTGTTAGTTACTTTGTTGTTGATGTAGGTCCTTGGTTATGGTTACTTTGCAAATACAGTGAAGAGGGATTTCAGTCATTCTGCTGTGGTTGTAGAGTTGTATCTTGAGAGAACAAGAGATGAAGACTTTGCTACTTCATCTCAGCTTACTAATGTTCAAGAGTTACTTGCTTGAGAAGCCTTTGTTCCACAAATTACCCTCTGAGATTACAAAGTTCTGGGGTAACCAAAAAGTACTAGATCCAGTGATGGTAATTACCAGTTTATCTCCTAAAATGGAGTGAGTGAATGGGTTACTTTAACTCTTGCATAACTTCCTTTTGCTCTAAATACTTAACTTCTGATTGTGGCAGAGAAGGCCGAGTTCAAGATGGTCGCCAATCTCTTGTAATCAAACTCAATCTTTGGATCTCATGTGGTTGTAAACCACGTGATAGCATCTGACCACTGTCTGCTTTGTGCACCTGAAGAAAATGTACATTTTTCCATCTGGTACGTGTTCTGAGGAATATGTGACTGTAGTAGACTGCAATAGCTCTGTTCTGTTCCCATGTTGGTTCAGAATGTTGTTGTTGAGCCCATGTCTTCTGGAGTCCAGCTCTGTGAGTGTTCCATGTTACAGTTTAACTCTTAGCATCGTCTGGCTTATGAAAGAAAGAATTTAGGCAAGGAAGATTGAAGAGCTGTTGTTCCTTGCTTTTACACTTAAGAGCATAACTACATAAGGAACCTTGTTAAAACAAAAAGGTAAGAGAAGTAGTCAAAAGAACAGACATCATAGACACTCTAAGGATTTCACACAGGGGGCTTGAAGTAAATATGTACCACTTATCAAAAAGCACTTCAGGAGGACAAAAAGGAGGAGGTGCTGTTCAAAAGAAGGCAGCATCTTCCAAAAAGTTGAAGTCATGCAAATGAGGAAGATGTGATAGGTATTTAATCCTGCCATGGTTAAATAAAAAATATAAGAAAGCCAACAGTGAAGAATTTCAGGAATGACCTGCACAGACTTTAAAATAACAGTAGCAACTTTTCTGAAAATACCAGAAACAGGAAGCCTGCTAAAGACTGTGTATGACCACTAGTTGATCAAAGTAGAAAAGAAAGCCCCAGGAAAAGAAGTAAAGTCACAACACTAAATTAGTTCTTGCATCCATTTACCTGTGGAGATTAAGATTTCACATGAAAAGCCTCTTTATGAAGGACTCTTTGGAGAATTCATCTCTAACTGAAATGCTGATAGAAGATACTACACAGCAAAGACAAAATGACTGAGAAAAAAATTACCAGAAAGAGGTGATACTCATTCAGGGGTTCTGAAAGATCTTAAGAGATGATATATCCAAACTGCTAATTCTTTTGTGTATTCTCTCACTTAAAACTGACTATCAAAGTTGTTAGTGTGGTGCCAGTGTTTTAAGGGTTTTCCAGGGAAGATCATGAAATTACACATCAGACAGGCTGACATCTGTACTGTGAAAATGGATAGAAACTGCTTTGAAGAAGAAAATTAGAGGAAACATGGAGAAACGTGTCGTGTTGGAGAACAATCAGTACAGTTTTTATGAAGTGAAGGACTCATTAATCTCTTGGAGTTCTTTGAAGTCAAGAAGTGTGTAGACACAGAAGGTTAGACTGGTTGGATTTTCCAAAAGCATATGACAAGGTCCCTTTTCAAGTGATTGAAATTAAGTTACTATTGAATTTTTAGCCTTTTATAATCTTTAGCTCTTCTCCAATAGCTGGAGTAAATGTTGGATGTAACCTGATGTTCCAACAGGAAAAGAACCATTAAAGACAGTTGCTTGTGTTTATTTTTGCATTAGGGTATGTTTTTCCAGTAAGTGGATTAGAGATAGTAGGTCTAGCTCCAGCAACATTGATGTAGCTAGAATAGCTAAGTACTCTTGAAGATGTATCACTTAATGATGTCCCCAGATTTGCAAAGATCATCAAGGTGTGAGGTATGTGGGTGCTTAGAACTTAAAGAACTTTCTCAGTCTTAGTGGTGGATTGTTATAATGTGTGTCAAAACAAGAAGTTTCAGAGTTGGCAGTATAAATGCAATATTTAAATACTGATAACACACACTGTCTCACTATTTCCATTATTGCCTCAGGCTTTGTACAGTATGTTTACTTTCATTATCAAGTCTCTGCAGAGTTGAACTGTCTTTATTTAGGTAATAAATGGATACAGTTCAGTGGTGAAGAGATCTAAGGGAAAACATACATCATTCATTGCAGTTTAATATTGCAAATAGCCCAGGTAGTGGTTTTTGCCATGTTTAATAAATTATAATAATTGTAGATCCTGGGTTTTGAGATGAATTTAAGTAGTTACTGATTGTGTAGTCGTTAGTCTGTCACAAAAACTGATGGAGAAAAAAGTATTGATGGAAAATACAGTGAACATCTTGGGCAGTTTCCTCAAAAAGTGTTATGTTGATTATTACCAGTTTTTATTTTCTTGTTTTATAACAGGACAGTCATTCTAAACTGAAGGTTGCAATTATGCTTCCAAAAACAGAGCTGCAGGTGATAACCTCAGCTTGTGTTGGGCTTTTCAGTCCACAAGGGCAGAAAGAAATGTCTGATTTTGGGTATTCAGACTGCAGTGCCAAATGTTGTAAAGTATGAGCTATTATACATTGTTTGAAAAGTTCTGATAATGACAACTTGATACTTCTGGGAAGTCAAGATTTCTTCACTTTTTTGTTAAGAGAATGAATGGTGAGTTTTTTGTATCCTCTCGCCAATCCCATTGCAGCTAATGGCTGACTCAGAGTATTCATAAGAGCATAAAATAATACGACTGCTTAGGAAGAGGAGCTTACTGTCCTGTTTCTAATGTAGTCCAATGGAAGGTTTATGGAAGAGCGTAAGAATAGGTCAGATGCATAGCAACTTCTCTTAAATGTACTCCATATTTCCAATAGTCGTTCTCTTATTTTGTTCTCAGTAAATTCTTAATCTTCTGTTTGTCTTTTTCACTCCTTCTGTGTGAAAAAAATTGTGGTAAATGGAACTGTTACTGATGGTTTTACTTTCAAAAATATCACTACCTCTTAATTTTCTCACAAGGATGATAAATTTCTGCTTCTCTCTGCAGGTATAGGTAATTTTCCTTTCATACTATATGTCCTTCCTTATTGTACATAGTGTTTTCATTCTATCAGCTTTAGTTTAAAAATGATGAAAAGAATTTTGCTCTAACAGCCAGAGTGTCAGGAAAGCAAGGAGAAATGACTGTTGGATTTAAAAGAGTTAAGTGTCATTGTATGCATAGTTTAGAAGAGAGATTATGGTGATTATTTTATTTACTGTGTCTTCAGCCTAGTCTTTCTCAAATACTTTACTCATGAGGAATAAAGAAAGAATGTAAGACTTTATAATGGAGAACTTGTAGACTGTTTGTTCCTTTGGTAAACTTTCTTGAACTGTGGGAAATCTAGCTCATTTTGTGTTACTGCTGAATTAAGAACAGATGATGTCCTATTTTTTTCTTGGGCCTACAAGAATTAGTTTTGGTAAGTAGATTTCATCTCTTATGCTTCTGCACTGAATTATGGCATAGTCTCAGCTTGCTTCTTTCTGAAGATAAAAAACCTTGTCCCGTGTATGTGTTTCCTAGGTTATAAAACATCTCAAAAAAAGGTGAGAGAGGAAAGGAAGGCTGACAAAGTGAAGTCATGAGTCTATTCCTATGTTTTTCCCACTTGTGGGGATATACTGCCGCTGTACAGCATTACATTTATGTAATAATATGCCAGTGAGTTCAGGAAGCATAATGGAAATTTCCTCTGCATTTGTCTTGGAAGAGAATAATGTTTTAAAGTCTAAAGGTAAACATAATACTTAATGATGTCATAATATATGTTATATCTTATGGTCGAGGGAGGTGATCATTCCCCTCTGTTCATCACTGGTGAGGCAACACCTGGAGTGCTGTGTCCAGTTCTGGGCTCCCCACTAGAAGAGAGAGACATGGACATGCTGGAGAGAGTCCAGCAAAGCACCATGAAAATGATGAGGGAACTGGAGCATCTCTCCTATGCGGAAAGGCCGAGAGAGCTGGGACTGTTCAACTTGGAGAAGAGAAGGCTTGGGGAGGATCTCATCAATGTGTGTAGATGCCTGAAAGGAGAATGCAAAGAGGAGAGAGCCAGGCTCTTTTCAGTGGTGCCCAGTGACAGAAGAGGCATGAAATGAAGCACAGGAGGCTCTGTCTGAACATCAGGGAACACTTTTTGACTGTGAGGGTGGCTGAGCATGGGAACAGGTTGTCCAGAGAGGTTGAGGAGTCTCCACCTTTGGAGATACTCAAATCCATCTGGGTACGGTCCTGGGCAGCCTGCTCTAGGTGACCCTGCTTGAGCGGGGGGGTTGGACCAGGTGACCTCCTGAGGTCCCTTCCAGCCTCAGTGACTCTGTGTTTCTGTGCCAAATTTATTTTCTTGCATAGTTGGGGAAATAATTTCTAATGTAGTCAGTATGTTTGCTAAAAAGCTTATGGCTTTGAAGCATATTTGGTTTGATGTGAGGAGCACTCTGTGTGTAAGGAAGTAGCAGTTAGCAGCTTTGTTTTCTTACCTTGGCGCTTTGGACTGTACTTGGATAGTAGAAAGATCAGTTGTTCTTCATTATAGAGCAGCTTTGGACTGTCTGGGCAAAACCACACCTGATTTTATCTATAATGAAATTATTATTGATTATTGCCTTGAGCCAGAAAGCTCAGTTCTAAAAATTTATTTTTCTTGGAGAGGTTGACTTTAGGAATATCCTTATTTACATAGAATCATTGAGGTTGGAAGGCATCTCTGGAGATGGTCTAGTCCCACCGTGTTGCTCAAGGCAGGGTCAGGTAGAGCAGATTGTCCGGGACTGTGTCCTGTTGGGTGTTCAGTATCACCAAGGATGGAGACTCCACAACCTCTCGGGGCAACCTCTTCCAGTGTTTGACCACCCAAGATTCTAACTGAGCCTTCGCCACTCCAGGCTGAACAGTCCCAGCTCTCTCAGCTTCTCCTCACATGAAAGATGCTTCAGTCCCTTAACTCTTATTGTGGCCCTGCACTGGACAGTAAGTCCATATCTATCTTGTGCTGGAAAGCCTCAGACTGGACTGAACACTCCAGATGTGGCTTCACCAACGCTGACTAGAGGGGAAGGACCAACTCCCTTGGTCTTCTGGCAATCCACTTCCTTAGCTATGTTCAACTTGTGTCCACCAGGACACCCAGGTCCTGCTCTCTGAACATGCTTTCCAGCCAGGCAGCCTTCAGCGTGTGCTGGTGTGTGCATGGGGTCCTTCCCTCCAGCTGCACGACTTGGCATTTCCCTTTGCCAAACCCTTTTCAAGGGGTTCCTGTCAGCCCACTTCTCCAGCTTGTCAAAGTCGCTCTGAATAGCAGCACAACCATCTGCTGTATCCAGCCTCCTCCACCATTTGTTTCTTCTGTCCACTTGCTGAGGATGCGCTCTACCCCATCGTCTGGGTGATGAATGAAGATGTTACACAGTAGTAGCTCCAGCATCACCCCCTGCAGCACAGCACAAGTGACCGTCCTCCAGGCGGACTTCACGCTGCTGATGGCAACGCTTTCAGCCTGGCTGGTCAGCTAGTGTTCAGTCCACCCCACGGACCACTTCGCTGGCCTCTACTTACTTCCTTAGTATGTCTGGGAGGATGTTACGAGAGACAGTGTTGAAAGCCTCAGTAAATCAAAACGAGAAACATCCACTGCTCCTCCCTCCTCCATCAAGCCAGTCACCGCATTGCAGAAGGCTGTTGGGTTGGTGAAGCCTCATTTCCCCTTTGTGAATCCACGCTGATTTTTCCCAATCACCTTCTTGTCCTTTGTGTGTTTGGAAATGGTTTCCGAGAGGATTTACTCTACCACCTTCCCAGTGATTGAACTGAGCCTGACTGGCCTGTTGTTCCTTGTTCCTACTTCTTACTCTTCTTGTAGATAGGAGTGAAATTTGCTTTCTTCCAGTCCTTGAAAATGTCCTCTGATTGCTATGACCTTTCAAAGATAACCGAGAATTGCCTTGCAGTGATGTCCATCTGCCCCCTCAGTGCTTGTGGATACATCCCACATACATGTCTCTGCAGTTGATGAAATTGTCATTAAACAAGACTCAGTGCATCTATTGCCAAACAATACCTGCTTTACGTAACATGAATTACTCAACACATGAACCGACTGTGGTCTTTCTGTGGTGATTTCTACAGTTTCTCTGGGACTTTAAGAAAAACTTTAAAAGAAAAATATTAAAAATCTGTTCTGCTGGGGCCTTTGCAGGTTTTTTCCTGTCTCATCACTTGTCAGTAGTAGTTGTCAGAAAGTAGTAATATCTGAAAACTGTTCAGCTATATTTTTTCAGTTATCTTTTCCATGCAACTTAGCAAGGTATTGTTCAGATATTTTAAAGCTCTGCTGAGAGGTCTTCTGGAAGTCTGTAACTTGAACTTGGGACAGAGAAAAGTATAGCGTCTCTTCTTTTAAGATGCTACTTTGCAATCACTTCAGTGTACTTCTTTGCTCTACATCACTCCTGTTTGAACTTGAGGACCCTTTACTCTTGAAAACTAAGTAGCACTGATCTAGTGGTGCTAGCAGTCTCAGGGGTGGTAGGTGTAAGGTTTTTATCACTGCTTATTGAGCTTTGAACTGAGCCCAGTAACGTGAGCATGAGTCACCTGCTTATTGGCAGTTCAATTCTGTTGTTTATGGTAGTGCTGGTTAAAAGTTGGACATTTCAGAATGCTTTTAGTGTGATGTCCACACTGTTAGAACAATTCATTTGAGTTTTGAGGTTTAATACGAGTTTGCAGTCTGATTTTCCAGTCATTTCCTTCCTTATTGCTGTAAGACCATTCTTCTCCAGGGGAAAAATCAAAGGCAGTGTATATAGTTCAAAACAACTGCAGTATATATAGTTCAAAACAACTGTGTGCAACTTCAGAGCAAGCTCACCATGGCAATTGTCACAAAGAACTAAGAACAATTTTTCTGCTTGTTCCAGTGCCACGCCAAAAATGCCTTCTGGTGCATTGACACTGAATACTGCACTGCTTGGATAAAGTTTATGCATATATTTCATTAGAACTGACCATATTTTGTTTGAGTTCCTGGTACGTATAATGGTTCTTGTGAATAAAAGTGTTTATATGCTGTCCCTACCAGAGCTCTTTTTCTTGCCGTTACTGCTTGGGACAATGGTAGCAACTTCTGACCCTCTCTGGGTCACACACATCTTTTGAAAAGGTGCACATACCATTAGGAGTGTATTGTAGTTTGGGATGCCCTGTGTTTGATTTCCTTGTTTATAAAGTTCTATTTGCGATTGGTGCTATTTGTACTATTCTGGACTTAATAAAATGTCTGGAAAATGCAAATTACGTTTTTATTACTACTGTTAAAAGCAGCACTTTTGCCACTGAATACTAAACTGTTTTCAGAAACAGTGTAGTTTGTGGTTTCAGAAGTATATCTGATATGGTGAGATCTGAGACGAAAGGAGAATGTGAGCAGCATTTTGTGGAGAGCGCCATTTTAATAAAGATATGGGTTATACCCACTGTAAATATGATTTCAGTTTTACTGTTGGAATGTGTGTAGTATTGGCAACACACATTCACAGATTTCAAAATATGAATGTGTAGTGTGCTTTACTTGCTAAAAATCGAGTTCATCCTTGGTATTGCAGCTCTGTCAGTGAAGGTATTTTCTCTCACCAAGTTTCATCAGCCAGACACAGTTGAACGCTGGCTGGTTTTTCCATTTTAAAATGCAGCTGATGTCTCTCTTGGTGTGCTACCAGCCAGTTCCACATGCAGAGGAATTAATAAACCCTGGGGTTTTTTTAAGATTTTTTTGTTAGGGTCTGTATTCATTGTTAAACGTGATATTTAAAATATTTGGGGTTGAGTTCAATCTACGTTTTTCCCCTAAGTTGGGGGCATAAACAGGATGTTCTGTCTTCTGCCAGAAGAACTTGTCTTCATGAACCAAGTAGAAATAGATCTTCACTTGTTCAAATTCAGCTGAAATTGAAGGAGTGGTCTCAAATATATGTATGTGTACATATGTGTGAGCACTTACATAGGTGCATAGACATACACAGTGTTAGTTCACAGCACTTATCTCTTTCATAAAACAACAACCAAACAGACTTAACAAAGCTTTGCAACATAAAAAATAAGCCTAAAGGGTAGTCTAGGCATGTATATTGTGTTTTTTAGTTTTCTGTAATTGTCTCTCATTGAGAGAGAGTTCTATTTTGCTCAGAAAAAGGATAGATACATTTTTTAAGTATATAACTTTTTCATTTGGTTTGTGAAGACACGGTCACATAAGTGGTAAATGGTACTGTTAGCAGCACATTTCCATGAGTTTGAAGCAGGAATTGTTTTTATTTCTAGCCATCATCATCAATCTTCCTAAGGCAGGGATGATATATAATAATACAGGTCTCTAATCCTCACTGAGAGCTCTGGACTGATCATTTAGTGTTTGTTTCTAAAACCCCTTAAGAATAATTTAAATAGTTTTTTACATCTTTCTTGACATTTATCCTTTTGTTAGAATTGCTGACAGGTTTTCTGATAACTAGGTAAAATGGTTGCATGATTTAATAAATAGAGTTTGACGAATAGATCACACTGTCAGCCTGACCTCTACAAAAATGTGATGACTTCAAGGCTCATAAAGCATACCATTCTGCATTTCCCATTTGCCTCTGACAAAAAAAAAAAAAGGTAGAGTCTAGTATGGGATGAGTACCAAAGCAGTTCTCTGGTCATACTAAGACTAGAGTGGGGTGGGCGGATGGGAATTGAGGGGCGTGTTGAAGCAGTTCCAGCAAGTGTTATACAGTCTGTATCTGTAAGATTATTTGTTGAATATTTTGAATCTTTACTTCCAGAAAAAAGCAACAAAGGTTAGAGATGGGAATTAATATTGTAAAAGACTTGCTATAAAGTATAGCTACTAAATTTTATATAATACCTGTTCTTTTCTTAGAATAGATTTGGTTA
>Ga0181612_159792_pt1 | contig 12777 bp, 13 predicted proteins | sample HoacroProtozoa21_FD_119630 | JGI IMG/M metagenome (GOLD analysis project Ga0181612, IMG submission 119630) | Hoatzin crop microbial communities from Cojedes, Venezuel. Combined Assembly of Gp0051906, Gp0051904, Gp0051908 | reverse complement strand
TTCTCCATTGTGAACAGATTTATTTCAGTGACTCCCTTACTTGGAACTCCTCTTTCTCTTATGCTGAATTTATATTTATATCATTTTTAACAGCTAAACATACTTGTTTTCTTCCAGACTAGATTACTTATCAAAATGAAGTTGATGTTACATTTTCCATTCAATATACAATGGTTTGGCAGTTTACCTTGAGAACGGAGGCTTCATTGAAAAAAATTGTTTTAATATCTTATGAATAATCTCATCTTCACAACAAGGTATTAATTTCAGAATTTTCGTGAAAATTGATCTGGTAACATGGAAAGGAAAACAGCATCCTCGTAGAAGACCGTTTGTTGTAAAATTATAGATGAGGCTTGATAAAGGCAGAGGCTCTGAAGCATACTGCTTTGTAATGAGTGTAATATTTCACACCGTATTTCACACTGTTCACAATATTTCACACGGTTGCTGTTACTCCATTTATATCTCCATCTCCTGGGCTGTGTCTGAGTTGACAGTCTTTCCCTCAGAGTTCAGGATAAGCTGTATCTTTTTGCAGTTGAGGTTTTGTCACACCGTGGAAAATATCTTCAGAGTAAACACGTTCGGAGTATTTGGATCATATCTGCTGAGGATCTTGGACAGAGAAGTCCAAGGCCACTGAAACTACTTGAACCTTTTCTGTCATTCCCTCTCTATTTTAATGAGCTCCTGTTTGGAGGTTTTTTTTTTTTTCTTTTTTTGTCTCTTTTGTTTCATTGCCAGATGTCCACTTTATTGACAAAGAGATGTTTTAGATGATTTTCCTGTACTTTGCAGTTCTAAGGGCAGCTGAATCGAAAGGATCTCTTGTTTACTGGTTTCTATGGTTCTCTCCAGTCACAAGTGGCAGTCCTAAAGGACGTGTATGTTGTTTGTTACAGTAACAGTTTTTTAAGGATATCAGAGAAATAATTACTTTGGACTTATCTGGCTTGGTGTATTTTATTTCTAAACATAGAAATGTAAGACAGAATGTATGGGTGGCACATGTTGTTAACGGATGACAATTTTAATCTCTTCAATTTCCAAGTTAACTGGTTAGACAAAGTTTTATTTACTAGCCTGTCCAAACCTATTTTTGTATTTGGATGTAACTATAAATACTAATAAATGAACAGGTTATGGAGTGAGCTTGTTGTTTTAGACCTCTTTCTCTGGAGCATGTCTCTCTGCTCACTCCCTGATACGTGGGTGGACATCTTCCATTGGAGCAGTTGCTCGTACCGGACGGGGCCGTGCACTCCAGTCGCCTGCCGCCTGCTCAGGGCAGTGTGCTGGACGTGTCCTGCACAGCCTGGGAATCCTACGTGTGTGCAACAAGATTGTTTTCTCAGTGAATCTCTATTCAGTTTTGATTATCTTTTTTTTTTTCCTTATCCTTTCTCTGTGTATCTTGATAATTTCATATGCAGGTTTTGAAGTCAGAAGACTATTTTCTGCTCCATTTTCTATGTAATGTTGCTGAAATAATTGTTCAGAATTTTTCATAGAAGACAGAGTTATGATACCAGCTTGATTCAGAAGAGGTTGCAGAGCAAATATTATCCAGCAGAGTGGCTGTAATTGGGTGATATTCGTGCTGAGTGAAAACAACATAAGATTTATTGAATTAAAGAGGCAGAAAGATTTACAGCATTAAGATTATATTATTTGTATGTGTGTAGGAGTATCTCTAGTTTTCTGCTAATTATATTTTTCTACTAACTCCGGTAGACTAGAACTTCTGTACCCTAGTAAAGTTACCATCTTCAAACTATCATCCTAGCTGTTTGGCTTTCAGAAATATGGAAACTATGAAAATAAAATGCCCAAATTTTCTTCCTCCTCCTAAAGTATTCTCTTGTGCAAAAACACATTACTGGATAAATTTCCATTCTGTATATATAATCTTTTGTATTATAGCATTTCCTACTTGGCAAACTGCGTCTTAATTCTCTTTGGAACGTCTGAGATAGCAAGATTTAACATAAATTCTGTGATGCGTTTTCAGTTTTAAATATGCCTTATCAAATCCATAATTTAACACAAATTATTTATTTATCCTGAAGAAATTATTTGTTGCTCCTGAAAAAAGCCTGCCAAGTGCACGCTCAGCTTGCTTGTTTGTCCTTTGAGTCTCTCTTTCCCTTTTTTTTTTTTTTATTTGAACTAATACCCAGTCACTAGCACTTCTGGGATTGCAGGCACCAAGGTACATGTGTATCTGGACCTCAGGAATTTTAGCAGAATAAAATTAATGTTTTTGCATGTGTTACTTGTCCTTTTCCTGCATGTCCCGCTGATGTGAGTGGTCCTGCAGAGATGAGAGTCCCCGTAGCCCCCATCCCACAGAGACGTGCTGTATCTTGTGCTCTGCAGCCTGATCCTGGCTCTCGGTCTCTGCCTTCAAAAGCAAACCCAGTCCGTCCTGCTTGTCCATGCAGCACTTGTCCAGATGTCTGGGGTCGCACCTGGCAAGAAATCAAAAGAGGCTGTGAGTCCTCGGAAATTTCTGTGTTAGTTCAAATTTATCCTTACCCTTCTTCTGAGGGCTAAGCTTTTTATTTTGGGTCAAAGCATGGCTTATGTTGCCGGCTTCATTAACACTCTTGAGAATGCCAGGTGCTAAAGAGCTCTATTTTTGCTGTGCAGATCAAGTGTGTCTTGTTTCCTGTGGCCTATTTTTACATATTTCTTCATTCTATGACTCGGAAAAGCGGCAGAGGGAACAAAGAGTTTGTGAATAGCCAGAGAAAACTGCTATGATATTATTACAGGAAAACAAAGGGGAGGGTATATCTGTGAGATTCCATTTCTGAGAGGGTGTGAAGTTAAAATTAAAGGCAGGAAATGATGCATATAAATATAAAGACAAATAAACGGAATAGTACATTTTGTTAGCTATATTTCATCCGTCAATTGACTGTTTCCAGATAATTCTATGAAAAATGCTTTTAGGTTTTTGAATAAAGGGTTCTCAAGTACCAGCGGCTCAGAAATTTTCTCGCTTACCACAGGTATTCCAGGGCATTGTTACTTCTCATTGGGTAATTATCGGTTATCTGCAGAAAGCGAGGAGCTGCGGAGGAACCTGCTGGCTCTTCCTCCCCAGAGCAGAAGGCGTGTGATCTACTGGGAGTGGGTGCTTGAACCCAGTGGTCCCCTGTCTTAAAAGTGGACAACTGGCTGGGCTGTAAGGAGCTTGGAGGGAGGAAAGGAGATGCTCCGTTCCTTTGTGCAGAAGCCATCAGGCAAAACAGGGACTCTGACACTGACCTGGCCGCGGAGGGCAAGGACTGGCATCTTGCTCTGCGATGGTTGATGTACAGTTGATATTCATGGGTGAAACCTGGAAAAATAGCAGAGAATCACTTATGATGACTTGCAGTGTAGCAGGAAGGCAAGAAAAAGTTCTTGAGACTAAGCTGACAGAATCATTTCAGTCCTCCCCATAGAGCCTTTCGACTTCTGGACACTCTTCTTGTCCCTCTCTGGTTGATCCGTGTGCAATGCGGTGGTCGAGTACCGGGAGCTGAATGCCTAAGACAGCGCTCTCTGCACATCCGAGTGTTCTGTTTGCTTTTTTCTGCAGCGCTGTGACTCCAGGTAGATCTGTGTCTTTTGAAGGCAATCCCAGAAGTTCTCTGCAAGTGCTCAGAGGCAGCAACTGGGAAACCACTTAAACTCAAAGGCGCAGAGCTGAGCTTTCTGTTGAACCGTGTTTGACATCAGGAAGCCTCCAAGCACGGAGGTCGTTAGCGTAGCTTGGTGCTGTGCTGACACGTTGGTACAGCGTCAGTCTGGCTTGAGGAATGGTTAGAATGAGCTCATTTGTCTGCCCCGGCTACATGCCATCGGTTTGTGATCTGCTGTAACATCCAGAGCCTTTTCTTCAGCGCCGCTACCAAGCACTCATATCCTGTCTTGGATTTGTCTAACTGCTAATTTCACCCAAAATAAGGATTTCATAATTGTTTTCATCTGATTACATCTTGCTGGTTTCAGATTGCTTTTCCATTCAGTCATGATTGCTTTCCTGTTTCTTTCCTTTGCTGTCACCTTTCCTCATTTTTTCTTTTGCTTTTGTCAGTGCCAGCTTTTCTGTTCTGTTCTGTACTGTACCTCTGTGCTCTCCCAGTTCTTTTCCTTGGTTATTCAACTTCTGTTCCTTTGTAAGATACAACCCTTTCCCGTGTCTGAGAATGTTGCTAAGATTTCTGCATATTGCCTTGTCCTTTCCTCAGCAATTTTGTACGAAACTGTAAGATTACTGGGATAAGGAAAATACTGTCTTTGCCCCTTGTCCTAAACAGGAGCAAGGCTGAATTTCAGCGCCGTGCAGGGTAATCCACACATTTTCAGAGCGTTACTGATACAAAGCTAAAACTGTCTTTGTTTATTGTGCCACTGTATGTGCAGCAGCTGCGTTGAACAGCAGTAAATTCTGAAAGTGGTGTATGACATACTTGAGCTTGAAGTGGAGTGTCTTGTCTTACACACTGCTGTGCCACAACTGCTGGCAGGTCTGGCCTTGGGCTGTGATAGCGTTGGGCTGCTAGCGATGGATGAAGTTTAATCTGCCTCCAAGAGACGATTACACTGGGACAAATAAGAAATTACAAGCACTTATAAAATATGTCGTTGGATCTGTGAACTTCCATGTTTTACAAGTTCTTCGACATTTGGGTTGGAGCTTAGGAATTGAAAATAGCTAAAAGCGATCCTGGGAGTCTGCTGACATTCCTCCTTTCTCATCTGTACTTAGGGCAGAGTATTTTTTTTTCTTTTGACTCACTGGCGTTGCGATGTTTATTCAGACATCTTCGTAAGCAACAGATGCATGTTCTTACATGTGAAGTTACCAGAGAGAGACAAATAATTTAAGAACTGACTTTGTTTATTTCAACTAAATGAAAGCAAACTTGCATTAGCTAGATTCCTAATACAGAAAATGCTTTAGATTCTTAACACGGGACTGTGTTTTCCTCCTTGTGGTAAATAATGCTGTCATCTTTTTTTTTTTTATTTTCCTGGTTTCTTTTTTTCGTTGCTAGCTTGGTTGTGCGTAGTGGGAGAACTTTTCCGGTGGTGGTTGGATAGGTAAAGTTTTCTCTTTCATCATGTTTGCTGACAAAAGCTAAAGCTTGGAGCCAGTCTGATGCAAAAGCTGGTGGAGGTTTCTCTCCACATGCCTGCACTGAAGGATTTTTTTTTTTTTTTTTAAGGAAGAGAAGATCTAGTTGAGTCAGGATCCCTGTGGGTTAGCAGTGCTTCTCATACTTCTGGGGAGTACCAGTTACTATCATAGCAAGTACATGTCAAAAGTTATTTACTGTCAGAAATTTTATGCAATTAAGCATAATTTTTGGCCTGTCCAGAGATTCAGAGTAGTACTTACTAAGAACTCTTTGATAATATGGTGGCATTAATTAGATGACATTCCCAAACAGAATTTGGGATTTGTTCATTGATTTACTTTCATTTTCTTATTTCTAAAAAAACTGATTGTGGAATTATCCAAAAGGTAGTTTAGGGTTTCACCCTTGTTTAAAGGATCTGCTTCTGCTTTGCAGCAGATAATTAGAGGGTAAATGAGTGGGAGCACCAGTTACGAACTCCGGGGCGCTGACAGTGGTTCAGCGAAGAAGCGGGTCCCTGCGCGGGGTGATGCTCTGGTCGCCATGGTGACAGCGCTTTGGTTTGAACACTGTGGCACAGCATCCCGCGGGCTGGAAATGACCGCCGCGCCTGCCATAGGGACCCGGGAATTACTGCCTGCTCTGCCCTGCGTGCTCTCCTCTCTGCAAAACAGTTGGCGTTTCCGCTTTCCAACCCAGCTATGTCGGAATAATCAGTTGCAGTTTATTCTGTGCCAGCTGATGAGGGAAATAGTTCAGCTGATGGGGGAAGTTTTTCTGGTGTCTACACTCTGTTACGCAAGTGACAAATTGTGTTCTGCATTAAAGAAGTGTAAATCTGGATAAAATCCACATAAATTATTACGGATTTAGGCTACTGCCTTATCTTAGGGTGTGTTTGGGTTTCCTCTTGGAGAAGAAAAAAAGACAAAATCTATGAAATCTTTTTCTGGCAGCTGGTGGACTGTGTCCTATGCAATCTGAAAAATATCTATGCAGATTAAAAAATCTGCTTCTGTTCTGATTTGCATCTTCTGTGTAAGTAAAAAAAATGGAGCAAGTTGGGAGTAAAGAGTTTTAAAACCAAAGATTCCCCATTTAGTTATATTTAGTGTTTGGTAACAGTGTGTTCTTGACATATGAAGATAAAACTGTAATGTACTTCTGATATCCAAATGTTTGTACTGATCTGGTGCTATATGCAAATTAAAATCTAAAATTATTTGATTAATACTGGGTTCATGTACAATAGTGGTTATGCTGGTTTCTGAAACAGTAAGTTACAATGACAGAAGCTTTGTATCTAGCTTTTATAGATTACAAGCCAGCATATGGTTTAGACACTATGTTACCATCCCTGTCACAACAGGCTCTAATTTTAGAATGTCCTTTACTGGTTACAGATAAATTGTTTTTGTCATACACTTTTTTTTTTTGAGAAGAGTAAAGGGTGTTTTTTTTTGTTGTTTGCAGTGTTCTAATAATCATGCTCAAGTCCATTAAGCTTTGTGGAAACTAGAAAGAAATAGGAAAACAATGAGTCATTAAAATACATGTTGTGGAGGATTAAATTCTCTGTTCTGGTTGAATTGCTTCCAGGCAATAAGGAAAAGTCAGCCAAGTATCATTTCATGTTAAAGAAGTCTCAGAATTTTGGCAAGTTTTTTCTGTTTCTTTTTTTTTTTTTTTCCTTAGTAAATATAAAATTTGACTTGGGGAATACCAAAGTCGTCTCTGCTCTATGAGAGGTGCCTGTAAGGGACTGGGTAAGCAGGGCACGATGATACTAATTGGCACTGGTGTAGTATTGAGTCATTTGACTGTCGGTGAAGATCAGCGGTAGAACAAGGTATGCTTCTGAACTCATCTGTGAGTCCTTGTCACGCAAGATCAGCATTTTATTAAGTTGTTACAGTGAGCAGATCTATTTAAGAAGGCAAAATATTCAAGTCCAGAACTTCTTTCATGGGATGTCGGGCTAGTACACAGATAGACTCGTTAGAGCTTGTTATCAAAGTCGTGGATCCACTCGATCAGTCTAGATCACAAGTCTAGATCTCTCTGTGGAAATCTTCAAGAAGGCCCCTTGAAAGTAGAGTTTAGGTCTGGATGATGCAAACATTAAAAATGTCTTGGTAATTTCCGTAAAGTGAGAGCCTAACCCTGTTCTCGCTGACTTGGGGTCCTGTTTCCCTTGACTAAGTGGTGTGTTGTCGCTACACAATCACTACAAGACAGTGTAGTTGTCATACTCCAGTTGTTACTCCAGCAGATCTAAAAGAGCAAATTTAACTGAAAATCCAGAAAGGAAGTACAAGTGAACTAGAGGAGAATGAGCTGCTAGTATGGTCTTTTATGTCAGTGGTGTTTCCAACCATGTAAAAGTTATGTGAATATCCTAAGACGCTCGAGAATTCTTACTGAAACAATATTTCATGTTGAAGTTTAGGTGGAGGTGGTTATTGGTCTGATTTTCTTCTTCGGCAAGAGCATATTTTTCTCATTGTACCTGAAATATCTGACATGTAGGATTTTTTCTTTTATTTTGTCTTAGGCTTTCTGACAGTCAAATGTGTATCTGAAAGGACTGCAAGAATATATAACAATTTTTTTTTTCCACCGAGAGTGAGGCATATTTCATTTTTTTATTCATTATTTTACACTTTCTAATTTTACGGTTATGACAAGAATGTTTTCTGTTGTAATTTGTCTTTCTGTATTTTCATGAGATTAGGTCTAGGGTTGCCAACAGAATTTCTGGGTTTAGCTAATTTTTTAAATAAATAATTAGTTGATTAAATCTAGCTTTTTTTGTTCCTTGATAATGTCTTGTCTAAGAAATAACCATCAGTTTCCATTGAATTGAAAGCTGTTTTGCTGTGTACAATCTGTGGGGAAAAACGGCGCTGCCTAAATAGAAACAGTACAGTGATTGTCATTAAAACCAGAAGGGTTAAAGCTATTAAATTCTGACAAAGGACATTAATGCATGGAGTTCACAACCGCCTGAGTATGCATCGATGATAATAAATTCAGACTCGAAGAAATACTTCGTAGTATAAGGTTTATGTAGATTTCGTGGAAAATTTGTCTGGGGTAATTGTGTAAACTTGCAAAAATTATGCATGCCTCTGCTGTTCACATTAGCTTGTAAGTTATGATGTAGAACTTCTTAATGGCTAACTGGGCTTTTAGTTTCTCCCTCTGATTTAAAAATTAATTTATCGTTTCTGATCTTAATGTTTACTGTTGTATACTCCTAAAGATATAAAATAATTGTTGTAATCACAGTCTAGGGTAATTTCCATTGAATCTTACTGTTGAAAATGAAGATGGTGACAGCAGTAACTTCTTCTCTCATTGTAAAAATCTTTTACATAACACTAAATTTGTTTTTATGCTTGCCTGTTGTATGTCTGAAGTTTCATAGTCAGATAAAGAATGAATATTATTGTAGTCAGTGCTACATTAAAGACAGGCTTGGAATAATTAAAAAAAAAGTCAAGTTTTCTCAGGTACGTGCCAAAGAACCCGCCTTTATTTACAGGGAGCGAGAATCTGCCTGAATACAAATAAAGCAAGTTCCTTTTCAAAGCGTGGGCACAGGTCAGCGCTTTTGCCATCGCTGGAGGAACAGGCCAGTTTGCGGGCTGAGTCGCACCAAACCCCAGCAGCTGCCGGGACTGGGGCTGCAATGGTTTGTGCGGCTCAGGCAGGAGTCTCCAGGCTTGCGATGCGGAGTCTCAGGAGTTCAAAGCGGGTTATGAATGATCCTTGTTCTTAACTGTTTTGCCTTGATTTGCATTTGATTCTGAGCTGCTTAACCACTGGTAGATTATTTCAATTTTCCTGGTGAATAATGCATGAGGGTATATAAGTGATGTTCCTTGGCTGAGTGGGCTGCAGATGAAAAGTGTCAGCTCCTTTGCAGCATTAATGTGCATTTTTTTCCTCAGGTTAAAGCTGTAGAGAACCTAGATATGCTTTTTTGGGATAACTCCTACAAATGCCAAAATATTGGCAATGTTTGCTTTTTCTCTGCTTTTTCCGTTTGAATACCTGTTATTACAGTGGAAAAGTCAGTTGCCAGTTTTCCATTACAAGCTTGTTTTCCTTGGGACTCCCCGGCAAGATTTCAGTGTTCTGTCGTCGTACCTGCTGCTTAAGCTTCCTGAAAACTATCAGGAACAGGTGGTTTTTTTGGTTTTGGGTTTTTTTTTCTGCCATTAAGGTTAATTTGTTTTACCGACTCAGAACACCGATTCCTTCTTGCACCTCCTTTTCACTCCTTAGTATGTGCCCGAGGGATAATTGGAGTATCCTTTCCTGCACAAGCAGCCTTGAGGCACAGCTGCGTGCAGTTCTTGCGTGCAATATGTGCAGTGTTTTGTATCGGTAGATCTGAACATACTGAATGCTGTAAGAATTGAAGCAACACTTAAACCCATCCATGATCCACTTAGTAGGAAAACCTCTTCAAATTTTTCCCTGCTTAATTTTCTAAGGGGCATTTGAGTATCTTCATGTATGCTTGTTTCAGTCCCTGGGGTAAGCAGATCTTTTCTCCTTTTTCGCTAGAAAATATCCTTTTATATTCCAGAATGCCAGAAAATTAAAGCACAACCATTGTTCATGTTTGCTTATGGTCAGACTTATAATTATGGGGCAGCTATTCATGATCCTGATTTGCTCTGTAAAATACCAAACTCTGAAACTTATGTGATGGGCCATTCTAAACAGAATATTTAACTGGAGTGGGCAAATGTGAAATGTGATAACTTTTGGGGATGTTTCTGACATATCAAATGCTTTGGAAAATGGTGTTTGATAGGAGAGTCTTGTGGGAGTGTGGTTAGAAAGAACTTCCTGATATATGAATTCATGCTACTGAACAGAACAGTCTTATAAAATAAAACTCTTCCAAGCTCCCCAAATGTAACAACAAAATTACAGACATCCAGACATGAGTTGTGGATAAGTATATTGTAAAATAACGCTTTTAAACTAAACTTAGTCTGACATTTCATAAGAGAAAAGGTTGAAAGCATGTGAAATTTTAGTGGTATAGTGAACAGGTAATGAGTTGTGCAAGTGTTTAAAAAGCAGATATAGATTAATAACTACGATAACAGAATTCTGTAAACATTCAAAAACAGTCCTAGGAATATTTTGTGAACTTTTTATGGTATTTGATGTAGGGATGCTGAAAATTGCAAGAAAATATTTGGCCGAAATGCATATTCTTAGAAGGGTTAGAGTTCACTAGTATCAGGTTCTACAATATGAATTCTCAAAATATAATCAAAGAATAATAGAGAGGAAAAAGAGAAAAAAATATTTTGAGAAGATGTGATTTAAGTTTGAAATAATTACCAACCAGGCTACGAAAGCTCTTTTCCAGAAAGACAAGTGATCTCTCTGTGACAGCTATCCTGCGATTCCAGTGCTGCCAGGGCAGGGAGGGGGTGTTGTTGGTGTCTTGTCCGCCACTACAGAAAGTGGTCCCTGGCTTTCATGTGTGTAATTCCAAACACTGCAGTTAAAGCATTCTTTGTCGTTGTTGCAGGTGTATCGCTAAGATATTCCAGTCTTCCAAACCGTGTGTCACTTTGCCATCCTTAATCATGTCTAGCGTTCTTCATTACCTTCCATTACCTCATTTTCATGGCCTCGTGTCATGTGCATGGTGGCAGGGACAGCAAAGTAGGAGAAAGTAAGAGGTACGCGAGTTTGCTTCCTCATCTTCTTTAAGTGTTTATTTTGCTCATGTTTCCGTTTTCAAATCATGCCATCGGAAGAATGCTTCGCTTACATCAACTTCTGCTTTCGAATTTTCACCTTAAAAGCAAATTCTGACACCTAACTTTTTTTTTGATGTTGCCTTCGTTCCTTGCCCTTCTTAAAGGATCCTGCTTCCCATATCCAAGTAGAAGTCCCTGGAATCTGTTGCTGGCAGGTAAGGGTTAAACCATGGTCATGTTTATGTTTGGGAGCAATAGTAGAGAGGTCTGATTTTGGTGCTCTTGTTCCTGGTGAAGGAAAATCAGTGAAACACAGAGGTATTTTAGGAGCATAGCTTTCCCATAAGGAAAGGCTTCATAGACCTGTATTCTGTTATCTTGAGCTTGTTGAAGTTGGCGGTAGATGGAAGAGGGTTCTCTATTAAAGATTTTGGGCTCTGGATGACTCTGAACTCCACGTCTGGGCCTCAGAACATTGAAAAGATGGATGGAATAGAGAAAGTGTTTTTAGCGTAAAATGCTATTCATTGTGGCTTATAGAATAATCTCTTCTTAATATGTTTTATTCTGTGTCTGTATATATGAAATCATACATCCAGAATAGCGATTAAGCACTGTATTATCCCTGTCAGTAAGTCAAAGAGAATGCTAGGGGGCTGTATTTTCGTGAGATGTTTGAGTGTAACACTCTCTTAGGAGTGGTGTTACTGTACGGAGTACTGGGTATTTATATTGGCAAGGAAAAATAGTGCAGTTCTGCACCTCATCTTCTTGCAGATGATGTTTCAGCAAGGGTTCTGTATACCAATAGCCTGCTCTGCATGGTCCTACCTCCCTTTTTCCTGGGAAAGCCAGTAAATGTGAGCAGAAAAAGGACAGCTGTGGTTAGAAAACTTCTGCAAAAAAAAAAAAAAGTTTTACGATATGGATCAAATTAGCAATTTAAAAATGTAAGCTGTCAGGACAGTAGTTTGAAAGAGAGACTAATAGACATTAAGATTTTTTTTCTTAAGCTGTATAATTACAGATTAAAATGTTCATTACAAGAAATGGTGTGGTCCCCCATGAGTAGTTCTGAGTGTACCTGTCTTCCGTCCACTATAAAGCATCATCCATTTAATTTTGATGCACTAAGTTTTTAACCTTAAAACACATTGCTTTTGATTTTTTTCATGTGTAATAAATAGGACACTACTTATGCATAAACAGTTTTGTGAATACAGATGGGTTTTTTTTAACAGGCTCTTTTAAGAGAACGGTTATTGCTATGTATGTTGAGATATTACTTTGTGTTAACGTATTGATATTTTAATGTGGTTTACATTTCAGTTGTTAATAGGAAGACTCCAAATTTCATGGAACAATGTAGTCTGGAATTTTTTTTAAGTATTAAAAAAATAGTTGCTTGATTGCTGTTCAAAGCCAACAGAATTTGGGCATAGAGGTCGTGTTGAACGTCCTAACGGTAGAATTTAATTGAGACAGTGGCTTCAGTGCTGCCCTGAGATTTGCAAGTCGTCTGCATGAGCTGTGCAGAATTGCAGGAGCAGGAATGGTTGTAGAATATATGAGCTCAAGTTTACCATATTTATTAATGTAAAATGTTTATCAAGAACAGTTTGGACAAGGAAAGCTTACATAGAGAGTTCCTGTAGTATGCCTACAGCAAGCCCACTTGTCTGTGGACATGTGTACATGCGTCTGTGTATATGCATATCCGTTTTTTAGGTTCAGTGAGTGACAGAAGCCATTTTAGAGTAAGAAGTTCTCATAACTTGAAATAAAATGCTTCAAATACTTTAACAAAAACCCCACAAATGTTAGATTTTTCAGTGTCCTTAGTATTATCAGAATTACAAAGGAAATGTTAAACATACTTTGTTGTTGTTTTAGGG
>Ga0181612_110747_pt1 | contig 12777 bp, 8 predicted proteins | sample HoacroProtozoa21_FD_119630 | JGI IMG/M metagenome (GOLD analysis project Ga0181612, IMG submission 119630) | Hoatzin crop microbial communities from Cojedes, Venezuel. Combined Assembly of Gp0051906, Gp0051904, Gp0051908 | reverse complement strand
CTTTCTTTCTGTTCTTTCTTTCTGTTCTACAGCTAACATTTACCCACAATCCTCTGATGTTCATGGAACAAAAATTATGCCGAAGTCTGATTTTTTCCTTTTCTGTTCTTAAAAAGAGTGCTTTTTTGGTCCAGTCATTATTAAACAGATTGGGCCATGGCCATGCTTGTGTGCTAATGGCTGGTAATGTTCAAAAAAAAAGTGATAAAGCAGAGGGAGATATGACAAACCTTGGTTTCCTGAATGACCAGGATTGTTCAATTCTGAGTTAGTAACGTGAACTTTACCAGAATTATACTAAAATAACACATGTTTATATTTATATTTAAAGATTCAAAATGTGGCTTGACTATCACAGATGTTGCCGACATACATTTTAGTTCCATGGAAATTACAGCCTTTTAGGTTAAATTTGCAGAATACTGCAACCTTCTGATCAGGATACATCTGTACTGCACATTGCGGCTTGGCTACCACAAGCAATCCAGCTGCCGAGGAGTTGGGCAAATTCGCCTGTGCAGAGCACCCCACTAACATAGCTATCATGTTTCTGATAATCTGTAGCACACTGCGGTGTGTCATGCAATGTTTATGTTCCCTGGCACTGCAGTGTACAGCTTTTAGGCTCTTGCGATCTCTTGGGAGGTCACAACATAAGAATTAGATGTAGACTGTCCATACATCATACAGAAAGAGATGAGTGCCAGCACTGTGACCGGATAATGACCTAGGCAAACCAACGGGAAACATTAAGTATAATCTCTCACCAGGATTTAGGCCTTTTACCTTTGCACAGGGAGATTTGACTTTACACGTGATTCATAGCCATTCCTGCTACTGAGACTCTTTATTTAAGGAATGAGTAGGCAGTCAAGGTCAAAGGTGGAGTGAGGCTACAGCTGACTGTTTCCATACAGCCTGACATTACAACATTCACCTGTTATCAGGACACTTGGCTGCAGGTTCATGTGCTTCCCTAAGCCAATTTGAGGCCACATCTCCTGTTTCATGGGAGTCTTTATCCTATAGCTAGCAGGTACATGGGATGGGGAGCGACTGTTCATGCCTTGCTGGGACTTACTAACACCAGCAGTCACACTGGGTCCATCTGGTCTAGTAGCTGATAGAAGTCAAAAGCAGATATCCATATAAGTATTATAACAATTTTTCACCAAATATCCTTCTAATTTTCAACTTCTTGTTGCTCAGGAAATCTGTGAGCAGATAAGGTATCTATTGAAGTTATTTATCTTTCAAGGAGTAATTAAGACCTCATCAGAATAGGGGCAGAAAAAAATGCACATATCTTCAGGACTTTTTTAATCCACATTTCTTCTTTCCTAGCAAAGTCAGAATGCTGAGTGTATGAAAGACCAAGTCTCTTGTGTGGCTGCTAATGTGGAAGAAATAAATCCATGTTCCTTGTGAGTAAATTAGTTTGTTCACTTATCTGTTGAGTAATGGTTTGTTTGATTGCAGTTTGTCAGATCTGTGGTTTGGCTGCAGTTTTGTGTTTGCAAAGTCTATTTGGGGCTGTCTGTTGTGAGCAGGAAAAACGTCTTGCAGTTGATGGGTGAAAAAGCCTTTCTGCTTTTAATCATTGCCAACAATGTTAACAGTTTGTTAGCTGCAAAAGCTCTGTGACAGGGTAAGTTTGACCCAGGTAGATGTTTCAGAAGCCCAAGTAGTGAAGACCTAGCAGCAGACGCAGGGTGACTTGCAGTGGAAAAGTATTGCCCTGTCTCTCTTCAAGATGACGGGAAAAACAAAGGAGGCAAGACTGAAAAGACAGCACAGAGACCAAGAATTTGAATTGAGTTTAAAATCTTACAGTTAGCTTTTAAAAATCAGAAGTTATTAACTTTTTTATTTCCTTGTTTAAAAAAAAAAAGTTATGGTATATGTGGGGTCAAAAGATAGCTGAGAATTTCACTTACAGGAGGCTATTTTGTATTTTCTGAAAGCACGTAGTTTGCATGTACAACAATATATTTTGGAGCACAGTTGTGATCCAACAGAGGCACAGCTGTACAAATTTCATTTAGGGAGGCCACACTTTACTGCTTTTGCACCAGTAAGAGATCAGGGTTAGCTGCCTGAGGATCACAACATGTAGTACATCCACTTGCCCATTTTGTGGGTTGTGGGATGTCAACCTCAATACAATGTAGTAAGTTCTTGGGCAATTCTTTTGGGCAACTCGGCTTCTGTTTGAAAAATCAGCCACCATTTTTGGGGACGACCTCACTAGAAGGTCTTGCTGAACCAGGCTGCATTTACACCTCTGCTTGCAAGACTAACATAACATCTAAATCAGCTGCCTGGGTAACTGATAAAACAGAAATAGTAGAATGGCTTCTTGCCTCATCAGAATCATACACACAGGCATATATGCATTTATTGAGCTAGCTGACAGCTAGGATTGCAATCATAACTATATTCACTACTATGATGAATTTCTGTTATCGCCCCTTAGAAGGGGAGTGGTTGTGCAGGAGAAAGAAAGGCTGCTTGTTTGCCTTGACATTGCAGTCTTGGTCAGGTAGAAGCCAATGGAAAAAGGCACAGATCACTTCATCAGGTGTTACCCTTTATTACTGGCAGTCAAGTTGGGGTAAGCAGGATGGTCAGAAAGAAAGAGCAAGAGAGGAAAAAGACTTCTGAGAAGAGCGTGGAAGACATTTCAGTGATGGACAGGAAGTTTCAGAAGAAAAGGTGGACTATGTTAAGGGGAAGTTATGCTTGAACAACTTGATAAACTTCAAGAGGCCTTGCAAAGGGATCCAGATAGATTGAAGCACTGGCAATCATTAATGGCATGAAAGTTAACAAGAACAAATGCCAGATTATGCACCTGCGATGGAATAATGTGGGACACAAGTGCAAACTGGGAGAGGACTGGCTGGAAAGCAGCCCTGAAGAAATGGATCTGAGGGTTCTGGTTGACAGCAAGCTCCATACGAGTCAGCAGTGTGCCCTGGCAGCCAAGAAACCAAGCCGCATTCTGAGATGCATGAAACAAAGCATAAGCAGCTGGTCAAAAGAGGTGGTTATCCTGCTGTATCTAATGTTGGTACAACATCAACTTTAGTATTGCCTGAATTTCTGGACGAGATAACTTCCAGAGGTCCCCTCCAACCTCAGTCATTCTGTGATTCAATGATTCTGTAAACTTCTTGTGGCCCAGGAAGACACTAGAAGTCGTAGGCTCAGAGCAAGGGTAAAGAAAAGAATGCATAAGGATGTAATGTAGAGGTTTTTATTTCTATTTCATCTCATGCTGAATTTTCTTTTTTAAGAAAGATAACTGTTATTCATAGCAGCTAATTTTCATTCATTCTAGTGCATGTTCCAATCAAACCTCACTTTTGTGCTTAAAAGCCCTGTTCACTTTTTTGACATTGACTTATTAAGGAAAAAAATAAAGATATTTCAGATCTATAACTACTTTTGACTGCCACCCGAGTGAACAACTTTTTGAGCAGCAAGTAACACATGCAGTTCGGGTTGGAAACACTGAAGTTTTATGATTGTGCTGTTCCTCTTCCAATGTCTTTGAGAAAAAAAATAGCTGCTACCAGAGGCATATTCTGCAAATGTGTAAGGATCCACAATGGATAGAAGACTCCAGGATGGAGGAGATGTTGCTTGAACAGATTTTTCTTGAATTTGCCCTTGTAACTGGTGCCTCATCTGGTGCGTCAACCAATGGAACTCGGTCATCAAGAAGTTGAAAACTCCTGCCTCTGCTTTTCTCATAATTGTCGCTTTGAAATTGGGGTAATATCCCATCAGTACATGATCTATGATAGGACTGTGACTGTGCAAAGGGTCTTGGCTTGGGTTACATCCAGATGAGGTATACACGGGAAATTACAGCAGGCTCTGCTCAAATGTATTTTCCCAGCTGCTCTACTACTTTCACATATTCTTGCTTTTATCCATTGCTTCAACCTCTCTTATCTGAGCAGTGCTGATCCTCAGTGTCAGGAGTTTTGTGCTACAAGCTGTTACAAAATACTGTGGACACTTTATTCCCCTCAGTGGTCCAGAAAAATGCTGGAGATTTTTTATCTTTTCCAGTTCCAGCCTTACTGATGCTATGCATCTGGGGTAATGTGTCTGTGTTGGACCCATGAAGATCAGTCCTGTGATCTCACCAGCCTTGTTACTTGATAACCATTGCTGTACCTACTGCTTTGGTTCAGGAAAGTGTTAACAAGCCATTTCCCTCTTGTCACTCTCAGTAACCTTCAGTGATTCTGCAGTTATTGCTCAACGTGATGTTAAATGTGCTGGCCATCTGAAGGGTGAAGATGAAAGACCCTGGTGTCTGATTGCTCTTTACGGTGTTTGCAGACAAAACTGGGAGAAGAATGAGGACTGGGAGTAGAACTTCTAAACCATCGATCTTAGATATTTGGCAATTGTTAAAAAATTTGGCTGCTAAACACAGTCCAGGTCTTGTAGACTTAGATCCTTCTAGTGCACATCCCATTGGATGTGTAATGATAATCCATTCCATGTACACATCAGTTCATTCCTGAGTGGACTTCTAGGATGAACTAACCAGGCTCTCTTTGGTTTGGCTTTGATGAAATAACACTTCAGAAACCCAACCCAAAAGGCAGGATGAAAGATGCAACCTCAGGTATGCTTCATTACACTCTCCTTCAGTCTTCTCCGTGCAAGATGTGTTTTTCACTTATCCCCATGCTCTCATTTAGCAGCTCAGTTTCAGGGCATAGAAACAGCACCATAGCTGTTGGTTATAATAATGAGACACAACGATATAACTTCTTTATCCTCTGATTGTTTTGCCTCTGTTGCTTTTCTCTGTGGTCCTTTTTGTCCTGCAGGTTCTACCAGTGTAGTTTTTACCATCTTTTAAAGCCCAGATGAGTGGGTTTTTTCATCCCAACCCTGAAGGCTCTGGGATTCTAACTACAGAAATAACAACACAGCTTAGAGTTTGTTGAGGGAAAAAGCACAAAGGCTTTAAAGCAAAGGATTTTGGAAAACAGATGCTAGAAACAGCACAGAACAGAAACTGTGAAAAATTTAGAGTATATTTAGCTCCCAGGATCACAGAACCAGACTTGATCCCAGTAGGCATTGCTTGCAGCCTGTTTTTGTTCTACTGGGTTTTGATCTCTGGAAGCTAATGGAAATCAAAAGTGGGCTGTTTGCTTAGGAGTGTATGAGGCATGGAGCGGGGAAACTGTGCTCATGAAGTATGTGACTTAAATAATGAGAGTGTGTAAGGTGTTTGAGTAAGAACCAGGTGCCAATAAAGACCTTCCCACATACTGTGCTAGGTCTCTCATAACCTACCTCTGCTATCTTCTGGCTTTTGTCCTGTTCAGAGCTGGTATGCAAGTTATTGAGTGCAGCTGTAGCTGTCATTTGGCTCTGGCCCAGGACAATAACAGAACAGTACACCTCCTCTGGGCCAGACCATGTTTGCTTGAGTCCTCTCTTCCCCAGTCCCATACTTTTAATTTCATAGATTATCCGTCCACTTGGTTAAAGATTAGGCTTATGTGTCCAGGCAGCTGGCTGACTACAGATACCCAAACTGCTTAAAAAGAAAATAGAAAATGTCATTGTAGATACCCTAGCTAAATAAGCAACCTCTTCTCTAGGTTATCGTGGATGCCAGCTGAAACATCTCTGTCTACATCAGCTCTGGTGATGGTAGGTTCTGTCTGTGTGATCCTGTGCCTGATTTGTGTCCCAGTGAGAACGGAAAAGGGAAGAGCTTGTAACTGCTGGATCCAGCACACTCTTTCCAGACGCTTCCATGAATGGGTCCAGTACACGGAGGACAAATACTTCATCAGACCCATGATGAATCATGGGGACCATCAGGTGCAGATATCCCCCGTTACCTCTGGCAGGCAGTTCTTTATGATGCATCTTTATGATGGCAGTCACCCAAATAATTACAGGGGTACACAAATATTTTTTCAACAGCATGCATCCTTCCTACACAGCACAAAAAACTCCAAAATGCTGAACGTATTGGGTAGAAAAAAATGGCCTCCATGGAGAAGCCTGTTATCCCAGGAAACATCGGGGTATACTCACTATCTATCTCAAGCTGAAGCATAGCTGTATAACCACTGACCAACGAACTGAAATGAAAATAGTAAGTGATGGTAACTGGGCAGGAGGGAAATCAGTCCAATCTCTTTTCCCTTCTCCAAGTTCTTTTTCTGAGCAGGAAAATTCATCATTCTTGATATTAATGTATGTGTTTATCTACATTTTAAATTTAATGTGGTCTATTGTGCAACTCCAGTGAAATAATCCAGTGAGGGTTTTTGTGGAAAGAAACAGGTACGGGGCTCTGATTTGCAGCGTCCTGGGGTGAAACAAGTGTAGCAAAAAGTCAAAGTCTCCAGATGTGACATTTACTGTATCCTGGACCAGGAAAGCTTATTTGGAGGGGGAAAGGGTTTAGGTAGCATAAGGACAGTGCCCAGTCACTGACAGAAAAGCCGGGACAGAATTGCCAGCAACACTAGGCTTTTTTATTGGCACAATGCCTAGGAGCTGGCTGTATGCTTAGAGAATGATAAGGAAATAGAAATAGGTCTCAAAGGCCTTCAAAAATGATTCAGAGCTTGTCCTCAGATGCTCCCTCTTTTGCTCAAAGAGGGCAGCAAACAGGAGGCTCAAAATCTCAAACACCTACATACGTCTACTTTGAAGTCAGGTGGTTGCCAAGCTCTTCATAGTACTTGCTGGATGTTTTCCCAATGTCTATGCAGCCTTTATAACCCTCAGCCCATATTAACCCTTCTTCAGAGCCTTCAACTTAGTCAAGCACAGCTGATCCTTTTAGTCCTACACCAATAAATGAAACCAAGCCAGGGCTTCTCCCACGGCCCTGAACACAGAAGGTTTGGATGGCTCAGATTTTCCCTCCTCTGCAGGAAAAAAAGGATGGCCTCCTCTGTGGTTCCTGTGGGCCAGTCCCTGGCCTATAGTATATTTCAAACCTGTAGAAGAAGTTCAGCTGGCTCAGGCCTAAACTGCATGAAGGAGAGTGGTAACAGTTAAACAGCAGGGCAGGACTCAGTGTCATACAATAGTCCTGCAAAAGAAAAGTAAACTTAATGCACAGCCATAATCCAGCATATAGAAACTTTGCATGTGCTGGCAATAGGAGACCTGCAGAAGACTCTTTGCCTAGAGCCCTAGCAGCTGTTTTAGATCTACCAACCTTCATTCTGGCTTGAGGCAAACATGATCCCATCCAGGATAATTCAAATGCGACACATCTGGCTCAAATCCTGTCCCTGTCTCCGTGATGATAACCATGGCGTTGCAGCTAACATTCATTTGTGTGGCTATGGCAGTCTGAGGCAGTGGGCCAATGTAGAGACACAATGCAAGAAAGGTCCACAGCTAGGTCAATGACTACAGATGAAAACCAAAATATAGGGCCCCGTGCCTCCATGTAAAAGATACAAGACTGCTTCCAAGGACAATGATTCTGTGGGCAAGCAGGCAGAAATGGAGCTAGAAGGGGCTGTGAGAAGGCTCACAGCCTATCTGCAGGAGGTTCACTAGCTGTAGGAGATCTGACATGGTCAGATAGTCCTGAGTTAGCATAAAGTTAGCTGGCACAAAGCTAGCTCATCAACATTTTGTGAGTACTATAAACTTACTTCACTGGCTCAAGTGTAAGTTTATCAGCACTCTGCATAATGTAAGTGGGAGTGTTCTGATTCCAGTGGAGTCTGGATTTAATCTACAGCCAAACTACAGACATAGCCATGGAGAGTTGTAACCAAACAAGAAAATGGATAAGTGCACTAACAGTAAAAATTCAGGAAAAAAGAAGTCCTTACAGCGTGGGGGAGCAAACTGGCAAATATAAGTGCTGAGCAGAGAAATGAAAAGTATCCAAAATACCAAGTGATTATAGAGGCATGATGCTATACACAGCATATACAATTCCTATGGATATCAAATGCAGAGCATGCTGTGACAAATGTTTTGCAAATGGCCCAGTGGAAGTTGAAATATACTGCCTTCACAGTAGGAAAGACAAGTAAAAAACACAGCAAATGGGCTTGTGACATGCTCCCTGTTATCCTTGATGTTCATGTATCACACCAATAATTTCCCGCAGGCCAGAGAACCTTCAGTGTTGTTACTTTTACTGGAAGTCTTTCCTGCCTTCCTTCAGTGTTTCTTCTTTATTACAGGGCCATGCAACTAAACAGAGAACCCCTCTGATGCCATCTGAATCCCTTCAAAGATAGTCTGGAGAACTGAAGTGCATGAAAAAGTTCTTCGGTTTATAGGTCCACTTTCTCCATTAGGTAAGTAACATCTTATTGTCTTAGACAACACTTTAATCAAACCAGGTAAAGACAAGAAGAAATAACCAGTATTTGTAACATCCCAGATAGACAACATCGTTACTAGTGTTTATACAGATGCAGCCAAAGAAATGACAGAAAAAACAACTCCATCTAAGTTCTTCACCTAAGGACTAAGTTTAGGTCTGAAAGGTCTCTGCCTTATTTGGGTGACTCCCGGTTCTGAGGAGGTGCCAGTTCCAGCCCTTGGATACCTGTTGCATGTTGCTTGGAGAAGCACTTTCAGAAGGTTCCCTGCAGGAACTGCCATCAGCTCTCAAATTCAGGCCCACCCTGTTGGATTTATCTTCAGATAATCTCAGATTGCACCAGCATTTTTGCTGGGTGGAGTATGTTAACCCTTGAAGACAAACTCCCTTTAAATTGCCAGAGGGACTCACAAAAAAACTTTCATCCTAATGTTCATTCTGTTCCTTTCTTAATTATGAGACAGTTTGATTGTGCTTGTCTGTTAAATACAGGATTGTTTCATATTCTTGGACTAGTAGTCTACTAGCAATCTGGAAAATAAAGCAGTCCACACTTTCATTGGGGTGGAACTCTTTGTTAGGTGGCTCACTGGCATATTTGAATGGGAAATGTGTCTTACACAGGATGTCCTGTATCGATTTTTGTGTTTTAGAAAGAATACATCCCATAAACATCTAAGTAGCGTAAATGTATGTTGACAGTTATTGGCTTGAATGGGACAGGACATCAGGATGATTGCGACTGGTACTTAGGTAGAATGGACAAAAACAAAGAGGCGGTAACAAAGTACATCATGCTACACATTTTCAGTAAAGAAAGAACAAATAGAAACTTATAATGTCCACAGTCCTTTTGTACTGACGGACCTCTCTTCATGTCTTAGACTATTCCTCTGCAACTAGCCCTGCTGTCATAACAAGTTCAGATCATCTGAGAATATGAACTTACTAAATTTATTTTGAAAATATTCTTGACTTCAAAAGATGTCTAAGCTATAGTCTCAAACTTGATGATGTTGTGTATGACACAGATGTACAGAGAAGGTTGCCACCTTCCAAGTACTAAAACAATTCTTGTTTTATTTAGCAGCTATTTCAAGGCAACTATAGGAAGGGAGCCTGGAATTTACTTACCTTTTAATAGACCTTATCTGATTAGAAATGGCACTTGGTAGAAAAGTGATTCATGCAGTGGAAAAGTAGTTAAAAATATGTATGTCTATGTTGTAATATGACTCATTACAAGTACAGTACAGAAAACAACACAAAATTTGCTGATGGCACAAAGTCAATGAGCATGGAGCAGCATATTGTACAGGAAGAATGATGTAAATCAAGGGTTAGAGTAGTAGAAATCGGGTAAAGATCTATAACACAATGTGCAAGGACCAACAGCAATTTAACAAAGGTTGAAGACTGAAAGTTTCATTGAGGTGGCTGTTTCTGGCTTCAGCCTGAAAAAAATCAGTTAAGACTTTTCTTGAAAAATGAATTAAAATGCAATCATACAGAAGACTGTGTAGTACTGGTATCAGTGATTTACCTGCCTAGCTGCTAGAAGATAACTAATACAAGTTTTTAGTTTGTTTAAAGTAATGGATTTTGTTGGATTTTTTTCTAGGATGTAGTGTTAACTTACATAGTAGTATTTTGGATACTTTAATGGAGACATATTAGATATAGTTTTGTAGTTGCCATGATTTAAAGAGATAAGTAAGGCGAAGTCTGGAGAAAGACATAATGTCTGCTGCCAGACCAACTGGCAGAGGTGGAAAAAGCAAGTAAATCTTCAGATAGATCACTTTTTCTTCAGACAAAAGAAATGTTTGTGTGCCTGAAAACTTGTGTACTACGCTATATAAGTTTGTTTAAGAGCAGATAGCTGTAAGACTGATAAATAAGCCAAAATACAAGGCTAAGTGTAGGATACCAGATAGATTACTAAGTATGTGGAAAGAAAGAGGAAACAATCAAGATAATCGTAAAGCAGACTTGTAGAAACATTTTTTTTTCTGTACTTTCTTTCAGAGGACTTGCATGTGCTAAATATAAACCTGTAAACAAGTGTTATTCATGGTTTAGTTTCATAATGTTACATGTGAAAAGATCCATACTAATCCACATTGTTGTATAATGTGACTTATGCAAAATGTTTTTGATAATTATTTGAAGACAAAAGTGTTTAAGATTAGGAAAGGGAATCAAGAGTGATTACTTAATTAGAGAAGTCTGATTCAGATTTCATTACTGCAAAAATAATATTTACTTTTTCCTGTCATAGAAACAGCTATGAAAATCACCTGCTGTTGCAGGACTCGATGAGCTAATAGATGAAACTTTTCACAATTATTTTCAGTTGTGATGTCAATCCTCAAGAGTGCACTGACATTTTCCTGATGAAACTGCCTCACAAACAGTACCAAATTCAATTGAGTTATTGGCATGTTTTTTGACACAAGCATCAAAAAATTTTGCCTACATGAACTTGCTGGTCCAAACATTTCCAAACTGCCTTTGTCCCTAAGCATAAATCAGACACAATTTATCTTGCGTCTAATCAATGTCAGATAAAAGTGACAGAAGCCATGACACAATAATATGCAGATGAAACTGTATGGTTGCAGTGTTTTAGTCTGTTTTTAATTCCTGGCTGCAAAGACCATTGAGACGGAGGCTAGCGACAGGCCTGAGTGTTTCAGCCGGACCACGGCAGGCGCGGTGTGCTCACAGTGCTCCATTGACTTGTAGATGACCAATGTTAACATCTGGGAGAATGACAGTGCCTTCTTGTTGCCACCAATCCATTTAAAATCTCGAATGGGTTTGCAGGGAGGATGAGAGGGATAAGCTGAACACCGCTTAAGACTGTTGGAGAGGCTAAGGTATGCCTCAGGCACTCCGTATGCCTGTCCAGCCAACATCACCACTGCTTCCAGGCTGACAAACACGTACAAAAAACCTGATGATAATAGGACAACTATTTAATGTTTGTGGCTTAAAAGATCTATAGTGATGCAGTGACATTAAATCTGCGTAGAAGGCCCTTTGTTTTCAGAATTGAGGTAGTATATCACTGCTAATCTTACAATGGATATATGCACACATATAAGTACATTTATACACTCTTAACTCTAGTGTCTATCATGGTTCACTGTGTTTAATTTCCCTCTGTATTAGAACTTGCCTGAAATCATAAATACGTCCTCAAGCACAATAAAAACTCTATATATCCCTTCAGCAGGGAGCATTGTATTTAAATATTTTAAGTATCTATTTTTTCCAGAAATATTGCTAGCTAGTGTGTTTTCCTAAGGTTTTTCAAAATAATGGAAAATCAATTCATTCTGAAGACTTCATAATAGCTACTTTTCCTCCAGAAAATTTGTTCTCTGTTCCTTTGACTTTCCCAAAAGAAATGAAGGCACAAAGCTGTACATTGTAGCCAGATTTCTAACAGTTTCAATTTCTAAGCTTTAAATCACCATAAAGCCATTTGATCCCTCTTTATTTCAAACACTTTTAATTAGAGAGATTTCTATTTACATCTAGCACTATGACAGAGTTGTAACTAGGCTCTTTTGGATCCCATTGCCTAGACCCTATCACAACTGACACTGCATTGGTAATGTTGAGGACCTGAGAGTGCTATTAGCGAACCATATTCCGGAGACAGACAGTTATAAATAGTATTAGAGCTAAGAAAACGCTTGTGTTATGTACTCAACAGATTTCCTGGAACTGTGCAGAAAGGAAAGCTATACATCTGTTGCAGAAAGAAGACATTAAATAATGTTTTCCATTAAGAAAGGACTATTTTGTGTATATAGTTCCCACATTGCATGTCAGAACAGAGTTTGAAATAGAGTTGAGTTATTTTTGCACTATCACAATGCAAAATATATAAGGTAGTAATTATAGTTTCAAATATGCCTTCATGGTTATCTGCATTTACTGGAGATCTAAACTCATAGAATTACAATTTTAATATTGCACATAATAGCTGCCATTGGGAATATTGGGAATTAGACCTACCCAGATCTTATGGTGCAGCTGTATGTTTCCTGAACTGCATTTGGGCAGGGGAGAAGAGGCCGTGGTCAGGCTGTGGTCTCAGTACACCTGCTTCGGCAAGGTCTCACAGCATCCCTTGCAGCAATAACAAGCAATCCTTCATTCTTTCCCCTCTAATGTGGGAACATAGAACAGCAAAAATTGTTAATGAATCAGAGTTCATATCTAGGGTTCCCTATAGGGAACAGCTATGCAGTGCTCACAAGAGTGGAGAGTCATAGAATCATAGAATCATAGAATCATTAAGGTTGGAAAAGACCTCTAAGATCATCAAGTCCAACCCTCAACCCAACACCACTATGCCTGCTGAACCATGTCCTGAAGTACCATGTCTACAG
>Ga0181612_107735_pt1 | contig 12777 bp, 5 predicted proteins | sample HoacroProtozoa21_FD_119630 | JGI IMG/M metagenome (GOLD analysis project Ga0181612, IMG submission 119630) | Hoatzin crop microbial communities from Cojedes, Venezuel. Combined Assembly of Gp0051906, Gp0051904, Gp0051908 | reverse complement strand
TGTCCTGGTTTCAGCTGGGATAGAGATTATTTTCCTCCCAGTAGCTGCTGTGTTTTGGGTTTAGTAGAAGAAGAATGTTGATAACACTGATGTTTTCAGTAGTTGCTATGAAATCAAGGACTTGTTTTCTGGTCTCCCATGTCCGACTAATGAGGAGGTGTGCAGGAACTGGGAGGGAGCACAGCTGGGCAGCCAGTCCAGGCTGGCCAATGGAAATATTCCATACCATGGACATCATGCTCAGTTTATAAAGGCGGGTTGGCTGGGGGGCAGGAATCTTATCTTCTCTTTTCTGTGGGTTCGAATCCTTTCCTTCAGGAGTTTGAACTTGTCTGACAGTTGCGTTTTTTTCAAGAGTTTTGCAAAATTTACAAACTCTGTGAGTTCAGGGTTCTGCGATCATTGCTCAGGGACTGACAGCAAATCAGTCATTGGTGGTAAGAAAATTGTATATAGTTTGTTTTGCATATTCTTTACTATCATTATTATTATCACTGTTAGTAGTATTATTTTTAGTATTTCCTTTGTTGTCTTATTAAACTGTCTTTATTTCAACACACAAGTTTTACCTTTTGTCCATTTCTTGTCCCCATCACACTGGGGAGGAAGGGGAGGGATGAGTGAGCAGCTCTCTAGTGCTTAGTTGCCAGCTGCTGGGTTAAATTACGACACCCATACAGTAGCAATACTCTTGTGAACTATACCTTGCAAGAACTTAAAAAGTGTATTACATTCGATACTGGATTTATTTTAATCAGACACAGAAAAAAATTTGCATATTCTCAATTACTTTCAGACAGTTTACAGAGCAAGATGTTGTTATTTATTCTTGGCTGGTGTGAACTCCAAGTTTCTTGAAAAATAAATTTTAGGTGAAATGTATCAACCTCCTTAATCCTGTTCTCATTAGCAGATGAAAATCTCAAGAAGTCACTCTTTTTGTTTGCAGCACTTTCGCACAGCAACCCCCCACAGTATAGAAATCGCCAAGTGTTTGAGGCAACGTTTTAAAATGATCTAATATCTTCTCATTGAATAGTTCTGTCATTTTTAAAGATGGCATTTTGTGCTAACGAAATTACTGACCAGATGTCATGCAGAGTGCAAAAACCCAATCAAGCACTGCAATAGATAAATAATAGTAGCTTCTCTATTAAAAACAATTAATAAGATTCCTGGGAGTTGAGAAGGAAATGGTGAACATACAAAAGAGGAATAACAGAAGAATAGTTAAATCATGTGTTTGGTTGGTCTGTAAATTTGTTACACTTCAAAGAAGGTAAAGGACAAAAAGGGATACTTGGTCTAGTAAAAATATTAATTTAAAAACTGTTGACACTTAGAATAAGAATTTTTTTGTTTCTCCTTTTATTTTTGCTTTATTTTTTTGACAGAACTACCTTTTATTTTTGTTTCCAGTATTTTCCACCTAGTTTTAAGGAAGGAATGCACCAATAGTTATAGTATTATCTGTCAAGGCAACTGTTGAATGATCTGGTGCTACAGAACAAATTAATTCTTCATTGACAATGTTCAACACAATTAATAGAAAGCTGGATTTCAGGAGCAAATTTGTATCTATTCTCTAAGAGACCAGTTGGGGCTGGCAGGCAAGATGCTTAAAGAACAGTCCTGAGAAAAGGCTTATTTTACTGGCAAGGTTTGAGACCACGTTTTCAAACAGCAGCTCTGTTACACTTTGTTCAAGTGTATTCCTTGTTGATGATGGGCTAACAGAGACATAGTAGGAAACCACGCAGTATTTGTTTTTCCCTAAAATTTGCAGTTGTCTTTTCCCTTCCTACGTAGCTTCTCTCTCTCTGATGAAAGTGATGTGTCAGAAAACTCATGTGCACTGCACAGGACATCTGTAGCTACACCATGCCTCTCCAGATGACAAAGACAAGTGACTGAAAATCCTGAATAGTGCATAGGGAGCTAGATCTGCCAGTTAAAAAACAATTTGCGCTAATGAAATCTTGTCCCTAAATCAGGGTTGCAGACACATGTCTCTGCTCGTTTAGCATTCAGAGCCGGTGTCTAATAGTGCCACTTATGACCTATGGTCTGCTTCCATCTTAAATGTCTAACACACTCATTTACAATCCAGATTATTGTTCAAGGTCCCTTTTCACTGAAGAGTACTACTGTTTCTTTTTCGTGAGGACTCTTCATAAGACTTCTAAGACTACATAAGGCCCTGTGTGAGCCCTTCTTCTTGCACATATATGAGCATCTTCTTAGTGTTTGAGCCTGATGCTCTGATTTTTCAGTAGTCTTCCATTGAAACTGTCAAAGGTGCAAATGTTTTTTTTAGATTAGCTATGTTTTGCTTTGACGTATCCAGATTCACAAACTACAGCTGGAGACCCTTGGAAGTAAAGAATACCTGTACAGCCCACTCTGTACATTGAGTTTGTCTGTCTTTTTTAGGAACAGAAAATGGTGAGCGGTTTGGACCTTCACAGTGAGAAGCAAGGACCAATATGTGTTACACAGAGAGGCTAATTAGAGCAGAAAGCTGCCAAAAAGACATCCACTTAATAGCTTTCTTAGTTGAGCTAGCTTTGGTGAGGCAGCGTATTTGGAAATTTTTTTACAGCAGAAGCAGCCTGGATAATGACAGTAATGGCTTCCTGTTTGTCTGAATTTTGTTTGCTAAATATATGTTCCCCACATTGTTTTGATTGTGTTCCAAATTTGTATTTCTCATCTGAGTGAGTTTACAGAAAGAATCCTGAAATGCACATGTTACCTTGTCATTCTCGTATTTTTTTTTGCCAGAAACCCAAATATTAACCATGAAGCAAAGGAACCCAGGAAACACTGTTATAATACAGAAGACACTCACACTTTGGACCTTAGCCGAAGATAAACCAAACAGAAATTGATCGAAAAAGTACCCTGCAAGCAGATTAAAGGTTTCTGAGGTTGGTGTAGATTCTTTAGCCAGGACTCTTCATACGATATAATTTCAGAAATTGTTTAGATACCAATAACTAAATTAATGTTTGGTCAGCACATCCTTCACTGAGGCAGGGTTTATTAACTTGTGTAAATATGGATATAAATGCAGACTTTTCTCGTGGTGGCTCGGTGGTTTAGCCATCCCTGTACATTTGAGTCCATTTATTCTTCTGTAATAGCGTCTACTTTCATTAATTGTTCTTTAATGATACAGAGATTTACAACAATGCTTTCTGAAACTGTCAGAGCAAAGACACTTGTTTGCTTACAGCACTGAAGTGACCCATAGCTTTTCTAACTATGATGTTATGTAAATATGTTTCTTGTACAGATTGCTTTTGCCATCATTTCAGTTCTAATTTTGCTCCTTTGTTTAGCCAAAACTGTTTGGAAAACCCTAGGAGGACTCATTAGCCCCTACATTACATGTATAATTTGTTGACACTTTCTTCAGTGTCACACGGAGCTATTTGCAAACTGTCGATGCAGTGTTACTAGCCTCAAGCAGAATCTTACCGGAATGTTCCTTACTTGTCTTTTGCTGAGAAGGAGGTGCTAAATATTTTGATTAGTCGGACTCATGCTTAAGTATCACACAGCTCTTAGCTGTTTACAGCTGATGACGCAGCTCCTGGAACTACAGACTCGTCGTAATTACTGACAAAACACCCTCTTCCCCCACAAGTCAACTGCCTGGTTACCTGTAGGACAATATGCTCCTGGTAATATTCCCTGCATTTTGCCTTTTTTGAGAAATATTTGTGTCATCTAAAGCACTGTGTGTTTGCCACACTTTTCAGTTTTTGTATTCTTCCCTTATGTTGGAGTTCTTGGACCTTTTGTTACACTCAGAATCTTGTTTATGGGTGAGGGAAGTCCACCTTATATATATAAATGAAGCCAAAAAATTATTGTTAGTACAATGGAAATCTTGACAGTCTGCTTCAGGAATCATCACTAGTCTAGATCTATGTACTGCAGAAAAACAAAGAAAAATAGTGTAGTGAGAGTACTTCTGTACAAAAAAATGTTGCAATAATATCAACAATACAAATAAAATTGTGACACATACATTGAGTTTCTATGTCTTTTCCTGGTTTTATGCTTGCCCTTCCACTGCTCCTCTGGGTATGAAGGTCAGTGGTTTCATGCAGATGTTGCTGGTGGGGTGAGGTTATGAGAAGTCAGTGTGTGGAGTCCTTTGCCAGGAGGCATGTGATGTTCTTGTTAATAATTTCTTCTTTTTTTTTTTTTTTTGCCTTTCCCCTTGGGTTATTTGTATGTGTTTGCATGCTAGCAAACACATTAGTCTTTTTTCAGTGGTCCACAGTTCCAGCTTACATCCAAATTTACTCTATATGGTGCCCTTTATATATGTTAGATACTATTTCTTTGTTCTCTTTCTTACCCCTAGAACCAGTTACGTCCAACTCTGTACTTTTTTTCACTGACTGCTAGTGAGTCTAGTGGTGTCCAGTGCAAAACCTGTGTCCCATCTCTTATCATGCCATGGCTTTACTCGTTCACACCATACCCTGGGTCTTCTCTTCTCAAGGCTCCCAGCATCATCTATCTTTACATAGCTGTATTAGAGTGGTAAATATCTCATTCTACCTACAATAACCTTTTGTTACTGCTGTCTGTATAAAACTATGACTGTACCATACACAGCTAAACAAAAGTAAAACAGATTAACCTTGGACAGCTGGTCAGTTAGAGAAATTGCTGTCACAGCTAGGCGAAGTAAAATGAACTTGTGGATAGGTCAAGAGAAGTTCAGAGAGAACAAGCCTGACAAAAAAGTGTTTCCCTGCTTAGTGTTTCCTTGTTTATCATCCTCCACTCTGGTCTTCTGTAAAGATGGATGAACAGTAAGTTTATAACATCTCCAAAAGACCTTGATTCTGCATCAAGGAAAATCCCACGGGCTTTTCTTCTTTGTCCTTTCTCCTTCTTGTAGGAGAAATAAATAAAATAGCTCCCCAAAAGATGAGGAGAGTCAATGCTGCAGAGATATTCTACCTTCCCATCCCAAGAGATATGTCAATAAGCATGACAATCTACATTTAAACTAGCAATGGTGTTCAGGTTCTGCTTGGACAAGCAATAAACACCAGCCTAAACCCCCATAAATTTCCAAACACTCTTGTCTAATTCACTTACCAGTTATCACAATATTTTCCACATTACTAAATGTTAATAGTATCAGTGGAAAAATTGTTTCTGAAGCAAGTCTAGATTTGTTTCCTTGTTTGTTATGCATCGTATCATAGCAATCAACCACACTGGACATTTTGAAATATTCAATAAAAAAATTTGTTTACTAAGTTACCTTTGTTTGTTCTACATTTATCTTTTGAAATGTAAACCAAGATCTGAACATTAACGCCACATTTTCCTACCTCAGTGCTTTTGTTGCCTAATATATATCAAGACCAAAACAACATTAAAAGAATGTCTGAATCACAAGTATGATTGTATCAGTCTTTGCAAAAGTTTAAAATTGGCCACCACACCTAGGTAATAGTATGGTACCTCAAATAGTGAGAAATATTTTATTGAATTTATGGTTTGACAATTAAAAGTGGCAATCTTAATAAATGTCATATAATTTAAAACTTCTGTATAAAAAGTAGTTTCCCTTCTCTCGTGCAAATACAACCTGTAGGAGTGGGGATACTTAAATTTAAAACCAGCTTTACTGGTGTGAAGCCAGGTTTTAAAATACGGGTTTTAAAACCAAAGTTTACAACAAAATTTAGTCCAGGGATTATTTACTAGTGTCTGTAAAAAACTAATTGTGTGTTATTTGCTCTGTTTTCTTATTTACAATAAAGATCAAATAAATTGCATAAAGACATTTCTGTGTTTGCAGTAGATAAAATTAGATTGTTAGTAGGTATTCAGCATTTGAATGTGAGGAAATGCAATCCACGGGACTGTTTCATTAATGTTTGAATTGCTAGCAACAAGTTCACTTGCTGGTTAAGATATCCTAATGCCATCCTATACATCAGGACAGCTGCTTTCTTCTGCTCGAGCCTTTCTACTTGCATGACAATCTGATAATTTCTGTGCTTTTTCAATACTTCAGTGATCAGATCAGTCTAGAGTTACAGAGAACCATCTGAAAAGATTTTTCCAGATATTGTTATTGTTATAACAAAGTATTGTTGTGCTGTTGTCTTAATAACTTTGTTAGTTAACTATTTTGCAATATTTGGGGAATGCTTGCTGCATTGTAATTAGACCAGTAAGAGAGGCTACTTTGACAGATGTTTTGTCACTTATCTATAAAATATGATTTAGTCTTTTTCAACTAATTTACAGAACAAATTAGACCTTATCCTATGATAACAAGTTTTGTAACTCAAAACATATTTCGATTTTAAAGATGTACAAAAAGAAGTGAAGGAAGTTTTAGGAAAACTAATTTGAAAAAGAATTTGTGCTGTTTGTTTGTGATTCATGGCATAATCACTTGAAATACTTCTAATCCAATTTTTCATTTGTCTTAAGGAAACAAGACCATAATATACCTCAGTTGTGTAAGGTGGGAATGAAATATTACTAATACAAAACTGAGCATAAAATTATAAACTGCTCTTGTGGCTGATCAAAAAGCTGCTATTTTTTTGAATTATTACAGAGAAACAAAGGATACAGATTGAGTTTTAGGTGCACTGATTTTTCTTTCTAATTCATGTTCTGTAAAGAAATGAGTCTAGTGATAGAGACTGATATAATTGACAGATGCCTATAGAATATGTGTAGAATATGCTGGGGTAGGAAAAATACATTAAACTCATACAGAGTGCCTGTCTTTAAACGTGCGAACATACTAATAAACCTTGAAGTTTATTTAGTTTCTTGTTTTCAGCCCGGATCCTTAGTTCTGTGCAATCCACTAGCTTAACTCCACTAAATTTGACAGACATGGGTATTTTGACAGTGATCAGCAACAGCAAGCAATGGTATGGGGTGGGTGGGATGAACCTTGACAAGAGGAAGAAGCTGGAAACCCCTGTCCAATCACCTGCCAATTCCTTTCCGATCTCATCTCCATTACCTGCTGATTCTCCTTCCTGAAGTCCTCAACAAACTCTTAGGAGCTTTAATCTTGCTGGTGTGCATATTTAGTGTTGCTATGACACACAATCAACTATGCTTAAAATAAAATTAGTTAAAAACCATCACAATGAAACATTTATAAGTTACTTCCATCTTTGGAAAGATTTAAAAGCAGCAATTGTAAAGCGCTTAGCCTCTTCTTGGACCCTCCAACCTTTAATAGGGATTTCTTCCCTGAATATTTTTGTATCATTAATAAATAGATTTTTTCCTGTATACTTTTTATACTGTTTACATTACTTTTCACTGCAGTTTAATATTGGAACCATCACCTTTTATAGCCCCATAAAGTTATAAAGGCTGTACCAATTTCTAACATAATATTTTTTATGGAAATGACAAAGATTTTCCATGAAGTCAGCCTTCCAACAAAGCCTGTAGAGCTGTTCTCCACAGATGTTAATAATAGCAATAATATTTATTTAGTACTTTTCATCTAAGATTGGCAAATATTTTGTATGAAGTTTGCTTTAGACTATGCCACTGCATTTTGTCTCAGCAGAAGTATGAAAGTAAATCAGAGTATTGCTTTTATAGATGCTATACCCATGATAAGAATGCAAATGATACCTCCTCTGCAGGGATTTGGTCATCAGCAGTATCATCTTCATTCTTTCATTATAAAAAAAAATTAAAAAATGAATGGCACTGAATACTGATACACCACATGTACCCACAGTTCTTTTGGGACCCACATGCATTTTTTTTCCCAATTATTTGAGTGTTCTTTGTGCAGCAAGATAAATAGATCTTTTTCTGCTTTTCTGAGGGCAAAATAGAATTGCAAGAATTAAGGTGATCATGCAGGTTCATATCAGCAGTGAGGGAGGGTTTGAGGTAGAATACATTGTTCCAAATGAACAGTTTTACATTTTAATGATTTGATCAGTATCTTTCGAGTGCAAGTCTTTTAACTTTAATACTTATTGGAAAGGCATACTTTCACCCAAATTGGTAACACTACATATGGTGCAATTTTTTTCTGCATACTGCAGGGAAATTGAAATAACCTGATTATGACAAAAAAACAATTGACAAACAAAAATAATCTATATCTCCTTTGAGAAAGGCTTTCTAAAATTTCTCCACTGCCACTTAATATTTTTTTTTCTCTTCCAATCAAGTGAAAAATATTTACTTGTCTGGGACCAGACAATTCTATCAGTTTTTTTGTTTTATGTTGGAATGCTTTGGTCAAAACAGGTTATATTTTAACAGCTTTAATTCTAGTAAGCTTTGATGGTGTTCAGGTTTTTTAAAATATAAAATTGGAAAGAAATCTCATGCAGTATTTGCAATTTCACTTCTTCCAGATAGCCCAAGTTTGTCCTGCAAGCTAAAAGCTTTAGATCTCCTGAACGCAATAGAAATGTTTTTGCCAACTTGGTTTTGCAAGAATTTAATCCTTTCGTAGTGTGCAAGTAGGAATGCAGTGCTGAAATATCCAGAAGAACTACTTCAAATTGTTGTATTAATAATATCAACTTATTACCATGGAAGTGTCACTGCTCTAGGATTTAACTTTGAATATTAGAAATTGTAGTCTGTTCTGTGAAAGAAAGAACTTATTTAAGATTATTATTTTATATACTTAACATGCATAAATGACAAATAAAGCCAAAGACCAAATTATTTATGCTGTTCCATGTATATATTTGAGTTTTCCCCTCCCACTTCGTGCTTTCTCACAAAATTCTACAGAAGTTCTTTGAAAAACATTTTGATTGCTAAGGCTACTATGTGAATACTCAGAAAATATTCAGTTTATTTCACTTAATGTCAGGACTAGAATTTTTTTTCTTTAAATAAAAAAGCTAAAAATATGATTTGGACTGTTGTCAGTCCTTACTCGATAATTGGTATCATCTCTTCACCAGTTCTTCAGCTTTAGTCATAGCTGCCAAGATCATTTTTCTCTTCACTTGACATATTACTGCCTCATATTTCAGTCTCTGCTTACTTGTTTGTTTTCCCACTGCAGCCTCGTAGCCCAGTAAGTATTGCATTACCACAATTTGTAACAGGCCACAGGCTTTGTGCCAAGTTAACACCACAGAATTCAAGCCTGTCTGGACCTCCCGCGAGACTGTTTTAGCTTGTAATAGCAGTTATGTAATGACTATCCATTGTCTATTCTGGTTAAGCTTTTGCTTAGCTTGGTACAACTGTGCACCTATTGTTATGTATATTATAGCTAATACAGTAATAACAAGTTACTGGATAGGATGAACTATCTATGGCCCTAGCACATAATGCAATGTAGAGGACTGCATGAAAGGGAAGATGAAAGAGGAGTTGAAAGTGCGTGCACAGGATAGTAGCAGAGACCACAAGGCTATAAACAACTCGGCCATGGTCAGTTGCTGGTCATAGCCTTGGGAGTTTGGCAAAATCCGTGTTAGGGATAACTAAGAGAACAAGGAACAAGCATCCAACATATGTAACACATACACTGTAAATTCAGACATAACGTGGATTTGTAGGAAAAGGAGGAAAAGACAAAGTGTAAAGCATGCTACAAAACATATCAAAATTGTGCCAAGAGCATCCTAGAGTCAGGACAAAGAAACGGCAAACATTAATACCTTACTCGTCTCAGTGAAGGACTTGGGATACTGAGGACTTGCTGTAAACCTCCCTCCTCATATTGAAGGTGTTGACTTTAGGACCCAGGAGGGCAGTGGAAGGCTAAACATACCACTAGAGAAAGCGGTAGGTACTAGTAAGTTTATATATACGTCATTTTAACTGTGTATATTTTGTACTGCTAATAATTCTTCCATTAAACTAGCAAGACTTTAATTAGCATAACAGTAAATTATTGGGTTTGCATATATGATGTGGTCCTATTGTCTGTAGTAAGATTCCGATTGTAACAAACAAATGAGAACTCGAGCAACCAAATCTGTGATTTATATGCAATGAATTGGTAATACCCTTCAGTGCAGTATTTTTACCCTTCTTAACTCCATCTTTCCCTACTCTTCTTTCTCCTGTTCTCCTGTGTTGTCATGCCTTTGTCATTCCATCAGCTTATTGCATCCATGCACTTTCCAGATTTTAGCTTGAACCACAGAACTCCTCAAGTACACTCCCTCAAGTGTTTGTTATCAACTCATTAACCTGTCTTCCTTAAAATCCTACTTTATAAGCCATAGAAGATACAAAGGAACTAATGGTGAGTCGGTAAGCAGTGAGTCTCTGGTCTTCTGGTTTTGTTTTTTAATTGCAAATAAATCAGCCTGAAAGATACTTGCTACACCTTTCTGCCTTCTGGATTGCCTTTCAGTTAATTATAAGAAAGGATACCACATTTGTCAATGTATTCCTCCCAAAGCCAGCCATGAAGGTGCAATAGCTGAAGTGGCACCCTTCTACATGTCACTGTGCATACAGACTGAAGAGTTCTCCAGGCTCTTCTTGCCTGCAACCCATGTTCTCCATTATAATGCCATCCAAGCTACTACACTTTTTACATTTCTGTTGTTAGAAGAGTGTTTTTTCAGGAAGAGCATTCCAAATACATGTAGAAATAAAGTGGGAAATCAATTTGTACCTGTGAAAATCTACCTATTATAATACAAGATTTTCAATAAAGGAGTAAATCTGCATTATTGTACAACAGCATGAGGACATAATCCTGATAGAATCCTCTGTTCTCTACAGTCATAATGATTCAAAGTTGGAAGAACTAAGTAGCTTTTACTATTTTGCACTTCTTTTGACTATAAGAATAATTAAAATTAAAAAAACAAAACAAAAAAAAAACACAAAGGAAAAAAGGATTAATGTTCCTCTTAGATCATGGGACAGAAAGAGAACAGGAGCAAAGTTAGATTTATGGCATCATTATATGTTGGACTTATGGTGGTTAAATATTGGTTGATCTGCTTGTGCATTTTCAATGTCTTTGTTTTTATTCTCATTTCTTAAGTTCTTATTTCCTTTTGTGTTATGAATAGCTGTCTATTGCCTATAAAAATTAAGATTTAATAAAGTTTAATGATCCTACAATTTAAATAGTTGTGAATTTTTCTGTAAAGCTGCAGGCTACCGGCTAGACTAGCCTGTAGACCAGCAGCCACATTTTGTGTCAAACATCTATGCACTTCATTACACAGCTATTACCTTTGATTTATGTTTGTTCAGTCCTAAAGTAGCTCCCATTACATTTCCTTATATCTCTGTGAGGTATGAGATTTCTGAAAATCCAGCCTCTATGTAGTAGTTTTATTGATTTAAGAAATGGCATCTGCTAATTCAAACCCAGAGGCTACAGTTAGTTGCTGAGTCTTCATAGAGATCTGGAGGAGAGCAGTAAGTAGTAAATACTCAGAATAGTTCATTGTCCATATGCTATGCCTTTCTAGGAGAGTAATATATATGCCCTTTAGAGAAAGAGGAACATAGAGAGAGAGAGGATGTTTTTGTGGCTGAGGCACCGTGCAGGCTACAGATCTTCTACACCCTCCAGGTTTGGGTTCCTGTGTAAACCCTACCGGAGGGAAAAGGCAGAAAAGAGTTATTGCTTTTTGGGACAACCACAGACACAACTTTACAACTGACCGTTGTCAAGTTTGTGCAGCCTACAGTGCCCCCAGCTGTGTTGTATTGGTCTTGTCACCAATGAGAAAATGGAACAAAACTTCCCTTTTGAACAGTGCAGTGTACACGCTCCCTTCAAAATCTCGTTGCACGTGTGCCTACAAATATCTGTGTAGCTTCTGCTGTCGCTCCAAAAACGTCTTTCTTCACAACATATTTGAGCTTTAAACAATCTAAGACACTCTTTACAACATTTAAATTCACCACACAGCCCTTACAATTAGCCCTGTCTTCTTGAATATGTGAAATTGTATCTTAAATAATCTGCTTTGGGTGAATGTGTTAGTCTCATGAGAAACAGAAGAGGAAGAGCTGAAAAGCAAATTATGGAAAAAATAAATCATATCATACCACAGTGTCATCATCCTGCTTCTCAGCCATTTTTCACTATCTTCTAGTGTCATTGTAACCTTCCGCACAAGGTTAAATGTCACAGTGTGGTTGTATCAAAATAGCAACATTACTCACATATGAAAAGTACTATACCATTGACTATACCATATTTTCCATGTTACAAATACATGTTAGCACACTGAAAAAAAAAAAAGCTAGACTGATTTCTACATTTGAATTAAGACTTGTCCATCATATGAAATTGCATAAATGTCACCAAGTCCTCAGGCCTGAAATTATTTCCATCAACATGTGAGGTTTCTTTGGGTTTTGTGTATGATTCTTGTACATAAATTCGTTACTTTTAAAATGCCATCAAATGTAGTTTAGCAAGCCAAAAATCAGGTGATATCAGTTTTACCCTAAAACAACATATATAAACAACAAAATGAATGCAGAGCTGATTAGTATGGAGAACAGAGGGAATGAGTGTCTCCAGGAAATGAAAATTGAAGGAGATGCTCAAAACACACATGCAGAATAATTTGTTCAAAACAGCTTACATTCTTTTCTAATAAACAAAATAATATTCACAGAATCACAGAATGGTAGGGGTTGGAAGGGACCTCTGTGGGTCATCTAGTCCAACCCTCCTGCCAAAGCAGGGTCACCTACAGCAAGCTGCACAGGACCACGTCCAGGCGGCTCTTGAATATCTCCAGAGAAGGAGACTCCACAACC
>Ga0181612_120220_pt1 | contig 12778 bp, 5 predicted proteins | sample HoacroProtozoa21_FD_119630 | JGI IMG/M metagenome (GOLD analysis project Ga0181612, IMG submission 119630) | Hoatzin crop microbial communities from Cojedes, Venezuel. Combined Assembly of Gp0051906, Gp0051904, Gp0051908 | reverse complement strand
AGAAATTTTTTTACAGTGAGGGTGGTGAAACACTGGAAGCGGTTGCCCGGAGAGGTGGGACACTCCATCCTTGGAAACATCCAAGGTCAGGTTGGATGGGGCTCTGAGTGACCTGGGCTAGTTGAAGATGTCCTTGCTTATTGCAGGGGGGTTGGGCTAGTTGACCTGGAAAGGACCCTTGCAACCCAAACTATTGTATGATTTATAACTGTATACTGTTGTGCATAATTTCTTTTAATGGTTTCAGTATCTGAGAGAAAATTATTATGTTTCATCATCTAGGAAAATGCGATTCCTGAACCAGTTTTAATTTCAGTGATAGTTTAGGTGTTCCGTGTTGATTTGGCATGTATCGAAGTTTGGGACTGCTGATTTTTAGGCATATCTTTCTTTCCCTTTCTTAAAGTTGGTATTAAGGACAGTGAACTTTAACAAACAGAAAATGATTCTCTTGATAGACATTTGTAATTAGAAATCTCAGGATTTGTATGAACATTGGGAAGCTTAAAATTAATTTTATTGGCTATTAAAGAAGTGAAATTGACCTTTTCATGTAAAGCTATTTCCTGTAGATTTAGTTAATAACTAACTGCATAATCCTTCATTTTCCAGGTGAATTATGGGAAAGTCTGTAATGAAAGTAGAAAAGGACTCAAATTCACCACCTCTTGTGGCTGTAATCCAGAGTTTGCCTTTGTACCATATGGTAGTACCATTGCTGTTTATACAGTTTTCACAGGAGAACTGATAACTATGCTTAGAGGGCATTATAGTACTGTCAACTGCTGTGTATTTCAACCTAATTTTCAGGTAAGTGAAGTACAAACAATATTCCAGACAACCTGAAATATTTATGCAGATTGCCAGACTATTTGCACAAAAACATTAACTTTTCAGGGATGTGCTTTAATCAAAGATCTTGACTGAAAGGTGGAATATTCACATTATAGCTAACGCACATCTTTTCTGGACTATGCTTCACTAGCTTAAAAAGCCCTTTGTGTTTTTAAGAACAGCTTCCCCATAAAAGTGCTAATGTGTTCATATTAAGATGTCTTTGGTGTTCTTTTTGATAAGCTGAAGAGGTGAGTCATATTAAATCTCACTGTAAAACATGTTTTCCAGCCCTGGAAGTAAGTCTCTCTTTATAGTGTGTCTATCTTGGCTTTTAAGATCCTTACAAAAGGATCACTCGTGTTTGAGCATGCACACAAGAACTGTATCAGTCACTATAGCTATAGGTTTATGTTGACAACAACTTCATTTGTTTAACAGTTGTGATTCCTCGTTCACTTTCTGATTCGCCTTTTTCCAGAGTTCAAGTCTATATTCTAGAAGTGTGACTGGATTTTTTTTTCTTTAAATGATCTGCTTTTAGTTGTATTAAATTGTTACTTTGATGGAAGAACAGTATTATAGTCAGTATGTCAACACCAAATGTAGTGATAGTGTTATTTTGACTGTTTGTGTTCATATCTGTACTTCCAAATAGCTCATTCTGTCTCAAGACAACTAAGTACATTCATCAATCTTCATATAATTCCAAAATAAATTATAATTTCCCAGTTAAAACTCATTGTCTGAGAATGCAGTTGTTTGTAAAGGTACCTGTTTTATTTTACTCATGAAAGGAATATTAAATCAATATGTTACGAAGTCATTCACAGCTGTCTGTTTCTGTGTTCAGTTACTAGCTGTAAATAAAATCAGTTCTGTTTGACAAAACCTGCTTTGTTGCAAACTGCGTTGGCTGATGTTGTTTGTATTCCTATATCTTAACTCTACAGTAATTGAATCATTTAATCACCTTTTCTGTTGTCTTGTTTAGGATTAAAGAAGCATCAGTTCATTTGTATCTGTATCATTCCACTTTTTTTTTCCTGAATGGCATATTAGCTGACTTTCAGCTGTGTAGTATTTCAATACATATTAAAGCATAATTAGCTCAAGCAAGCTGGAAGTTTTCTTAGACAACTCTTCTAAATTCCTCTGATAGAAGTTGTACATCTACAGGTGACGTGTAGCAGGTGGCTTTTTAACATTTTTCTTACTTATTAGCACAATTGAACTTAGTACACTGTCTTTGTATGAAAAAAAGTCTACATCTTTTCTACTTAGTTTCTACCATTTCCATCTAGCAGTTAGTCTCTGTTGTTGCTAATAGTTTTCTTCATATTGATAGTCCTCTAAACTTTTTCTGCTGTCTTTAACCCTACTGAGTGGTTTTTTGGTTTTTTTGGTCGTACCAACCCCCAAATGTGGTCCTTAGATTTTCTTACTGCTTTTTCTGTGTTCAAAACTTCCGATTGATGTTGGTTGCTGACAGTTCCTCACGTTCTTCTGTTTATTAACTGTATTTTAATCACTATTTTTGTTTCACCTCATAACTGAAATGGGCACCAAAAGGAACTGTAACTTTGCACCAGTTATGTATTTGAGGTGAGAAGTGTCTTCTGTTTGCTCAGAACCGTATGGTCAAATATGATCGTTGATACCCAAGCAACTCACTATTTGCAATCCAACGATACTAGTCTTTATCTGCTCTTATGAGATCCAAATTAATTAGCAGGTTTGTATGGAATACCTTTAGTGTCTGAGATATTGTGTGGTGCTGTCTCTACAGAGTGGTGTGAGATTTAGTTGATGTGTGTATATCTGCCTTTTGAGATCCTGGGAATAGAGCCATAAAATCCACTGTATTATTGTTGGCCTAAATTGTTCTTACGTAAATATCTCTGTAAAGTTAATAAGATGTTAGTCTGCTTGTGAGTAATAAGAACTGCAGAATTTGTCCCTTTAATAAGAGCCATTAATTTAACAGGAGGTCGGTAGTTTCAAAGGTGGTGTGAAAGAAGAAATATTTATTGTGCAATCTCTTAGATGATGTTTACTGTTGGATCTAATATGCTAGATATCAGTGTGCCATATTAAAGCAGACAAATAAGACCTACATTTCCCTTTCACAAAAAGAAATGGAGTAAAACACCGTGCACAAATAACATGTCATAAAATACTAAGTATGCACCAGAAAACAGTTTTAGTTTAAATTATAGCTGCTTCTATTGTTCAAGAAATGCCAGTGATGTCTGCAAAGGTATTTGGCAAATCCAGTGGTAAGCTAATAACTAAAGATAACTGTAAGTTAAACTAGGTTTTCTTTCCTCAGAGTCTTAAAGCATAATATTTCCATATATTGTACCATAAACATGCATGGAGCATGATTGTAGTACAATATATGTGTATGTCCTGTACTGTACTGTAAGCATGCATGGAGCTCACTGGCTCTTCTTTGGGCTGACTTGAAGTATGAGTCACCATTTCAGGTTGTAATAATTAATTGTAAGTATTACTCAATATTAACTGAAGATCTTGCAATGCCAGGATCAGAAAGCGAGACAAGTGGTAATAAATGAAAGTGTGCTCATGTCACTATGACATTGATCACAAAGAGGTATTTTTGGTGTGGGAAAAGGTTTTGAAGTTCTGGTGATATTCTGCGTGCTGTCAAAGACAGGAGGCCTGAGTAGAGTACTGCTGACACGATAAAGTGGGCTTTGACCTATATTTTGGTGTAAGTTTGTCTGCTTTAGAGCAAGATAAGTAGGATGTTTCTCATAAAATTATAAACTCTAATCTTTTATGTGTTATGCATGGGACCAGTTTTACAAAAATGAGTGTGTCAGCTCTCTTGAATAAGATTACCCAAATAAATGGATGTTTATAGGAATTGGGCATTAAGTTCCTGCACCAACTGTCAACGTAATTCATGCAATTCTGGAATTAGGTATACCTAATATGGGAGACTTTCTGCAAATACAGAACTGCAATGATTTATTGAACTTAGGTTGAATCAATGTTTTAATAATATGCACAGAGTTGCTAGTTTAAGTGCAAAAGCCAACATGCTTAAAGCAAGGCTTTCATGCTGTCAGCCTGAATACAGAAAGAATATTTTATGTTTCATTCAGGCAGTTTAAACGCATAGCAGTACTCAAATGTTGTCAGACATCACATGTAATATGCAGGAGTATGATTCAAGATTATTGATGGCATAGAGGAATATCTTCATGCGTGTTCATTTAAGTAGCACTTTGGAAAATAAAACCATTATTAGTGCAAAAGTTACTGCAAAGATAGTGCAGTATTTCTCATTAGCAAAATTTCCTCAGTTTAAAGTGATAGAGAAGTTAGTATTTCATAAAGAGCTAAGAAAACTAATCTGTATTTGACTGTTAGCTGTCTCATGTAGAAACTTTTTGCTTCCATGTGTTTGCAGGGTGCCTTGCACAATGGGATCTCAGTCCTTAGTCGTTACCATAATAAACAGAGTTATTTATATTAGAAATAATAAATTGGTCTTTCTGATCTCTGCTTTCCCAACAGGATACAGGCTTCAAATTGTTCTTTATTTGTTCTTTTCCTGCCCTAGGCCTACTGAACCTATGTTTACTTAATACTTCTTTGTTCCATACTTATGCACCCTCCTGACATGTATTACTAGATGCTTTTGAGTTGATTTATGTTTTTTAATTATAATAAAAAATCTTTTCCTTCCTCCTACCCCCTTAGTTCTCCATTAAACATAAATCATCTCTTCAGCTTCCTAACTGTTAAAATAGATGTCTTTTCAGGAGAGGTGAGAGAGGGAAGAAGAAAAGTGCATTTAAGCAATGAAGTTAATTTAAATGTGGGTAGTGCTGTTTGGTGAGCGGTCTGGGAAAAATATAAAAATTTACTCATTTTCTTTTGGTATATAGTTTAAAATACTGTTTATCAAGATTATAGCACTGGTTAGAAGTTGTGTATATGTCTTTATTTTTAAATAAAAATTTCATACAATTTTTCCCTAACATTATACCTGTGTCACTGTTCAGTAAATTTGTGTAAAAGCAATTTTTGCTTGCTTTCTTAAAGGAACTTTATAGTGGTAGCAAAGACTGCAATATCCTTGCATGGATACCAGCTCTTCGAGAGCCAGTTCCTGATGACATTTCTGAAATGGTAATGAATTTTTGAGTTTGAACTATGCCTTTTACAACTGTTGTACCTGGGGGGCCGGGGAAATGGAAATGAAGTATGAAGTAGGTGTTTCAGCATCAAAATTTGTAAGAATTCCTAATTAAGAGGAGAATCACCTGTTGTTTCTGTGCAATCTGTTGATTGTTGTGGGATTTCAAAAGCATAATTTGTATAATAGTCTAGTAAAATCTTTTGCAGACTTCTAGCTTCTTATAGAACCATAGAATGGTTTGGGTTGGAAGGGACCTTAAAGATCATCTGGTTCCAACCCCCTTGCCATGAGCAGGGACATCTTCCACTAGACCATGTTGCTCCTACTCGTCATTTGGCTATCAGTCTTTCAATTTTTACTTTAGCTTCCTTAATTTCTAATACTGTTTTCTGTAGTTTATGCTGTTTTGGAATTGGAAAGTGCCAAAGATTGTATTTGAAGTTGTTAAAGAATATACACTGTATTAAGCAATAAGATTAGGGATGCCACACTTCATACCCAAATATTTTAGATGCAGAAATACAATAAAGAAGATTCTAAATGAGCTTATTTTAGCGTCTGAGGCAAGCCGTTCAGACTGTTACAGGGAAGATCATATGTAACACCGTTTTCCAAGAGAGTTCTTTCCCTCTCTTAGTATCAGAGGTGGACAGTACAAATTTCAGTGAACAGTTTGAGAGGGAAAAAAAATTCTAGATTTTAAGGAACTGAAACCAGTCACATAATCAGAGTCTGGCAAACTGTACTTGTTAAAAAACCAGGATATATTAATGTTTTGGCTCATAGCATGTAAAAATTCTACTTTTTAAAATTTCTGAACTGTTCAATTTTGGATGGGGAAAATATGAGAAACATAATTTTTGTAACATCTGCTCTGCTTTGTAAGACAATTTATTTCAAAACTATCTTGCACTTCAGCAAAAATGAAAAAAGTAGTTTCAAAGCTTAGATACCCTAAACCCAAAATGTGTTCGCTTGAGCTGAAATGAACATTTTTGCTGTAGCTGAGAATTTTGATGTGTGAATTGTTTTTTTTTGTAGTCTGAAAAATAAAAACAACCACACAGCAACAAGATTATTTACCCAGCTCTGATTAGAACTGCCCCTTTAAATTTGGTATGGTGGAGGTGTGTAATATGTGCCATTGTTTTGAAATCTGTTAAGCTACACCTGTTGTTGAAAATGTTGTAGATGAGCACTGCCTCTGAAAGAAGCAGTTCTACTGTCCACAGGCCACTTGTTCTTGCTTCCTCTTATCTGCTAGAACATCCATTTGAGTGCCTGTATGACCAGAATCAGAATCTAGAATAGAAGTAAACGAGAACAAAATCGTACCCATGGTCAAAACTGTATTTCAGTGCATTGTGTAGCTGCGCAAACACTTTAGCTTGACACTAGGGGGACTGAGGTGAAATAGTTGTTGCATGAGGATAGAGGCTAGGACTACTTCTTGGAACAGTAGTGCTCAGTTAAGCTGGGCCAGGGAAATTACTAAAACCTGTGACTCAAAACAAACACAGTGGTATCTATCTGTTAAGTTGTATACCGGACATTTGCAAAACTTCCAGTCAGTGCTCCAGATATTTTCTTGTTGAAATTAAATAGAGTAGTATTTCTTTTCATGATTTATCCTATCTTGGCCCTACAAGGGCCAAAGAAGTGCTTAAAAAAATATTCCAGGACCCATGAGAGAGACAATAGTTTGTCTACATACGGCAATTTAAGACATACCTTTAGCATTGCACTTATTTGATTTTAGTATTTTTAATTAAGCAAACCACTGAGAGAATTTTTATTTTCTTTAGTCTCTGCCTCAACAGCCTTTAAATCCAGCATATGAAGACGCATGGAGCAGCAGTGATGATGAAGGCTGAACTTCAATTATGTGCTGATATAAAACTGACATTCAGGCACTGTGTTCATGGACTTAATCTACAGAACTGGATATTGTCAGATGTATTATGACTGGATTTTTGGTACAGTTCTGTTAGAGCAAGGTCTCTCAGTAACAAGTTTCCACTGTTCTCTATTGTTCTTTCTTCACTGTTACTGTTAAATTTAAAGGATTACTTTTTCATACTTACTGACTTTTATACTTACCCTTACACATTGATATACTTTATTCAGTGTTGAACAACTGTCGAAGGAAAAATAAAAGCCCTTGGGACCACTTAATGTTGCATTGTTTCTGCTATCACTAATACATAAGGAGATAATCCCTGTGTTTCCAAGAGACATCATACAGAGGTTTTTGCTTGAAGGAGGACTAGCTCGGGGATACTTTCAGCTTATTTTTGTCAATGTCTAGATGGAGCAGGCTGCATCCATTTTAGAGTGCTTACGTGCTGTGGGAGCCAACAGGGTTTCATGCCTATTTTGCATTTTCAGTTTTGCTTAAATTTCTCCATAAGTGCAGTATTCAGTTCAGAAAGAGGCGTAGCTGGGACCATCTATTCAAGTGTTTATATGGTTACCCCATCAACTAATATCTGAATATGTCCCAGAAAGTTAAAAATAGAAACTAGTTTAATTAGAGGTTTTGTGGCTCCTGTTAGCAGGCTTTTGAAGATCAGTCTTCTATGTACGAATCTCTCACTCTTCCCTAGCCAACATGGAGACAGAAACAGGCTTCAGGTACTGTACAAGGCAGAGAGTGGATCACATTTCAAGTTAGAAATATCAAATGTAGTCCTTCAAAACTGTTTGCTTGTGGATTGGTGGTTCTAATGCCTGCTGTGTTTTGAAAGGGGAGGAGCTTTGTGGGGTTATTGTCTCACACCAATCACTAGTTTGTGCCTTAGACATAGTGTAGTCATCAATTTGAGAGATGGAGTTAGAGGTTCCCATCAGATGTAGCTCTAGAGGGGAAAAATACCTTCCAAAACAGAGCAGATATTTGTACCACAAATTCAGACAAAAGGAAAAAATATTGTACAATAAATGAAAGATAGTAATTTGGTCTTTGTCTACTGTGTGTTATTTCTATGGTTAGTATGCATTTTAGAATTAATTCACTGTCCTTCTGTGTTTTAATATCCACACAAGATGCAAGCTGTCAGTCTCTATATCAGTGTAGAGTCTAGCACTGTAAAATGGTACCAAGTGAGGAGGGGGCATATCAAGGGTATGTTGTAATTAAATAAGCTTTGTATGTAGTGCATATTTGCTGGGAGGTACCCAAAGTTTAAGTCGCATTATGAAGTGGATAGCTGCAAGGTGGAAGACTTCCAGAAGTTTCAGCTGAAGTTAAGGACCAGCCTGACACTGTCACTTTACAGGAACAGAGAAGAGAATTTTCTGTTTTTGTCAAATGATAGTTTTCACTACCGGGGTGGCTGTTACCTCTAAAATTGGAAAAACTGGGAAATAAATTTGAAGAAAGAGAACACATTTTAATTTTTGTCTTGAAGAGGATGGCTTTTTTGCGTGTTGTAATTGTGCAGATTGTTTGTAGATGCCAACTGCAGTGCGTGTGTTTGGTATTTGAATTTCTAAAAATGTCCTGGGTAAATCATAGAGCTAGTTATCAAAGAATAAATGCGTTATTATTTTTTTGGTCACTTTTCAGTTATCTGTAATGTGACTATAAATTATCTTGATTTTAAAACACACAAACAACCCACCAAAAAAACCACCAGCTCTATGCTGGACTGAGAATGGTGTATAAAATGGGAGAGGTAGAAAAATTACATTTGTTAAAAACAATGAGAAATCGTAAAAATTCAACCCATAAATAAGAAATGCTGTTAATTCTCCTGTTTTTTGGAATGGCCTTTCTCGAATGAGTTGCTTTTCCAATGCCTTCAGTGCACAATTACAGAGATTGGAAGGGACCACTAGAGATAATCTAGTCTAGCCTTCCTGCTTAAAATGCAGTCAGCTAAAGCAGGTTGCTCAGGCTTGTGTCCAGTTGGGCACTGAGTATCTGTACAACTTACAAACCTGCTCCAGTGTTTGAGCATTCTTAGAGTAAAGGTTTCTTCTTAGGTTTAAATGCCGTTTTCTTTATTTCAGTTTTCACCCGTTGCATCTTGCCTCATTGTTGGATACCACTGAGAAGAGTCTGACTTCCTCTTCTTTACTTTCTGTGTTCTTGGCTCCATCAGTTATTTCTGCACATTGGTGAGAACCCCCTGAGGCTTTTCCTCGCCAGGCAGTACAATCCTAGCTCTTTCAGCCTCTCCTCAGAGGAAGGCTCACCTCCCTCAGCCTGCTAACAGCACTGTTCCTAATACAATCCAGATGCTGTTGGCCTTCTTTGCTGCAAAGGCGCATTGCTGGTTTATGATTACTTTCGTGTCCCCCATGAGTGCTGGGTCCTTCTCCACAAAGCTGCTTTCCAACAGGTTGGTACCTGGCATCTTCTGATCTATGGGCATTTTCCTCCCTGGGTGCAGGATTTGACATTTGCCTTTATTGAACATGAGGAAATTCCTGTTTGCCTGTTTCTCCAGTCTGTTGAGGTCCCTCTGAATGGTAGCAGCACAACCACCTGGTGTATCAAGCACTCGTCAGTCTTGTATCATCTGCAAACTTGTTGAATGCACACTCTGTTCTATCATCAGGGTCATTAATGAAGATGTTAAACAGCACAGGCCCCACTGTCAGCCCATGGGGTGCACCACTAGTGACTGGCCTCCAGCTGGACTTCGTGCCACTGATCGCAAGCCTCTGGGCCTAGGCCTTCAGCCATTTTTCAATCTCGCTGTCCATTTATCTGGTCTGTCAGCTTGTTTATAATGGTAATTTGTGAGACTGTCAGGAGCCTTGCTAAAGTAAAGGTAGTCGTCATCAACAGTTCTTCCTTCATCCACCAAGCTATACACTTACAGAAGGCTATCTGGTTGGTCAGGCGTGCTCTTCCCTTCATAAATCTATGCTGACTGCTAGCTGCTCCTCCTTTAAGTGTCTGGAAGTGGTTTCTAGGATTATTCGCTCCATCACCTTCCCAGGGATGGGGATGAGGTTGACTGACCTGTATTCTCTGGATCTTCCTGCTTAAAGACATGGGTGACCTTGGCCACCTTCCAATTCTCAGAAACCTCTTCTGCTCACTGTGACCTTTCCAGCATAATTGAGAGTGATCTTGCAATGACACCAGCCAGTTGTGGGTGCATCTAGTCAAGCACCATGAACTTGTGTGTGTCCAGTTTGTGTAAGTGTTCCCTAACTGATCCTCCCTCCGCCAAGGGTATGCCTTCCTTGCTCCAGACTTTCTAGTGGTCTCAGGGACCTGGGGTTGCTAAAGTCCAGTCTTGCCACTAAAGACCGTGGTGAAGAAGCATGGAGTACCTCAGCCTTTTCCACGTCCTTTGTTTCCAGTTACAGAATCACAGAATCACAGAATAGTAGGGGTTGGAAGGGACCTCTGTGGGTCATCTAGTCCAACCACCCTGCCGAAGCAGGGTCACCTACAGCAGGCTGCACAGGATCTTGTCCAGGCGGGTCTTGAATATCTCCAGAGAAGGAGACTCCACAACCTCCCTGGGCAGCCTGTTCCAGTGCTCCGTACTCCACTATTAAGCATCTACTTCCAGTGCGCTCTTCCCCCGCCGCCTTTCCCTTGCCCAAGCCTACCGCCCTACTTTCATTTTGTCTTTTCCCTGTCAGAGAATATTTGTTTTTAGGACCTTTAAGACTGGCAGCACTGGAAAATTAAGTCGTCATTTTGTCTGCAAACCTGCCACCGTGTCCAGGGGCACAGGGCAAGCTCCCTGCCGGTGACTTCAGCCGCTGTCTCAGAGGATCTTCCTGCTGTAGGTGTGAGAGGTAATTCACATTCAGTGCCCGTCTCTCCCCGTTCTCTTGAGCTGCCAATTATACAGCATTGTGTCAAGTTAGATCTGGGGGTATGTATATAAGGACCACAATTAGCTGGCGCTGGGCTCGGCAACGCTGCGGGTACTGACAGTCAAACCTGCCAGTGAGACGAAGTGGGGAAGGACAAAACAATCTGGATGCAATTAGAGTCCTTCCCGCCTTCTCCCACAACCCCTTTCAAACATGGAAATGTGCATGCGGCCTCAAAGCTGAAAAAGTTTGGGATCCGTCCCCTGTCCTCTCCCTACCTCCCACTCCTTTCTGTACGTCTGCACTTGTGCTCTCCAGCGGGGAAGAAGAAATATTCAATCCCATGGGGAATTGTTCCTGCAATGTCTCTAGCTCAGAGCATAGCCAGAGGTGGTGGATCTCCCAAGGGAAATTTCTTCTCGTGAGGTTTATGGCTCAGCTTTGCTGATTTCAGGGAGGCTGCTTCCGTTCAGAAAAGCAGATGGAAGTCGAGAAAGCTGTTGGAAATGCACCTCCTGGAAAGTTTTTCAGGCACCCCCACTGATTAAAATAGAGCTTACTTCTTTTTCCTGCTTCCCTCATAAAAGATAAGTTGGGTGGAGCTCGTCTGTCTAGAGGACAGGAAGGCAGAGTAGTGGAGTTCTAGATTCTCTTTCTGTCTATCTTTTGATCCTCCTGCATAAGTTGAAAGTGTTACAAATTATTAAAAGCTTCATGCGGTGTGAATGGTTTCAGAGAAGACTGAACCCGCAGAACTAAGTTCCAGTTGTACGGTTTTCTCACAAGCTCAATTCTGCAATATTAAATACCATCATACTTATCAATATGGTCAAAAGACCAAGGTGAGTGTGGAAGTGGGTGGACTTCTGCACATTTTCGAAGCTTTATTTTAAACCTGCTCTTTATCAGGCTTTTAGGAGATGTGGAGGTGAAACTGGGGGATATAACACTGACTGAAACAGGCTTTCCATGATGCAGGGTTTGTCTACACACAGTAAGCTTCCCTGCTTTGTAAGTGGCCTAAAAATAGCTAATACCTGGCATGGTGGTATAGTTTATTTAATCCCTCTGATTAAGAAAATGTTATCCTTTCCCTTTATTCTTGCTGATAGACTACAATCACTTGTCACTCCTTTTTTAGCATATCCCACACATTAAATGAATGCTTCAACTTAGTGAGTAATAACAAGAACAACTTTGCACTTAAATGGGGTCTGTGGCTTCCAAACTGCTGAAGAAACTCACCGCTAGCTCTGCCACTGTGTATTTAACAGTAATTGTACATACTTGGAAACCTAAAGACTGATACTAGTTAAAGCCTGTAGTGATAAATCATGCTTTTGATGAAGAATCCACTCTAATTTAGTCAGTCACTATTTTTTTCTAGTAGATAAAATTGATATTGAGCTGGGAAACGCATTTGATGAGGAGTGCAGTCTTTCATCCTAGTCTCCAAGCATTCCTGCCTCTCCTCCCCCAAGGTATCACTGGTTCTGTCTCAGTAGCAAGTACAAACCCCCAGCAACATTACGAACTCGTAGGAGGAAGCTCTTTCATGAATCAGTTTTCTTGCTTGGGTATAGGTTGCAGCTAGTTTGAAATAATCAGCCATTTTTATAATCTGCTTTGAATGTTGCATTGCTACATCCTACAGCCCTGTAGAACGAGGCGATGTCTTGCGACTCTGCCTGTGCTGCCAATGTTTCCTCTAAGCAGCAGGGAGAAAACAGTCTCTTTGTTCCAAAGCAGCATCAAAAGAGCTGTCGTGTGCGTAATGCCCTGTCTTGCAGCCTGCAGTCTCTGAATGTGAGATTCACTTTATCATAATACAGTAAATCATCTGAGAAACACGCACTTGGGGATGAACAGGGTTATGTTTTTGTTAGTATCTGATTGCCTTTTTCAGCGATCGATTCTCAGGCGTAGCTCCCAGTAAAGCCATGGCTCCTTGCGAACGCTGTAGTTTCTGGGGCTGTT
>Ga0181612_144782_pt1 | contig 12779 bp, 10 predicted proteins | sample HoacroProtozoa21_FD_119630 | JGI IMG/M metagenome (GOLD analysis project Ga0181612, IMG submission 119630) | Hoatzin crop microbial communities from Cojedes, Venezuel. Combined Assembly of Gp0051906, Gp0051904, Gp0051908 | reverse complement strand
TCTGGAGTGTTTAAGAACTGTGACTACCTCATTACACAATGCCATCCACATGCTCTTTTTTCAGAGCAGGAGCATGCGTAAGGGAAACAGCCGCATGCAAAGTGCTCGTGCCCTGAGCAAAGTTGGTTAGCACAAAGGGCAGGTGAATACAAACAGCTGATAAAGCACAATCCAAATACGCGTGAGCTTGAACAGCAAACTGACAGTGGCTTTGCAAGGGGATGGCACCAGGGCGACTGCTGCCAAGATGGCTGTTAAACTGGAGCTTATATTTATTCATGAGATTTGCAACTGTCATGAATATTTATCAGCCAGGATTTAGCATTACCTTCGCATACGGGCTGTGGTTGTTGCACAGAAAACGGCTGCCAGATCCTTTGTGAAGGCTCTGTTGATTTGCAGCTCTCTGCGGAGTGGCACAACATAGCATGACGGGAGTGTGTTTCTCTTCCCTGTGGCTGTTGTGTGGTCAAACAAAGAATCATATGTGGCTGTAGCAGAGACCTTGGCTTTGTGTTCACAGGTACAGCGTGACCAAGGGCTGGCAGCTCCTTTGGCTCTGCACTGGCCTGTTCCCACCCAGCAAGTCACTGCTGAAACATGCCCAGAAGTTCATGGAGACACGTCAGAAGGAGACACTGGCCCTGGAGTGCAGTCGGAGGATTCAGACAGTGATGAGGTAAATGATCTGGCATAGAGCCAGCCCAATGTGTTAAAAAATCATTACTCAGGTGCCAAAAAATCACATGGGCTAAAATATTGAGACTCTTACTTTCCCTCCTCTCTTTACGTCCTTTTCTTTTAAATGATCATTGTTTTTAATTCTCTCATGGACTTTGACCCGCTAGGAGAGGCCTGCGTCACAGTTTCACTTTTCTTTCACAGAGTTAGCAACGTTTTAAAAAGCTAAGCATCACACATAATCACTTGACTCCCAGAGCTGGGTATTTCAAACATCCTCAAGGGCATGCAGCTTGAAATGAAATCCTGCATTGACACTGATGAGGTCTCGACCTTGCTTTCCTTTGGTGAGGCAGCATCTTCTTGTCCCCCTTACATGTGCCTAAGGATTAGTCTTGAGTCTGTTGCATCGCAGCAGCACAGAACTGCACATGTGCAGCTAAAAATACTGGGGTGGCACCACTGAAGTCACTGACGTGCAGAGTGCTGATGTGGCTCTGTTGGTTTTCTGATGGTGAAGCAAAGCAGATCCATGCTGGGAAGAGAGGATCAACACAATCAATTCCTGTTCTTTGAAGAAACCCGAATGAACAAAGCCCTGACACTTACACAGCTGCTCACAGCGAGGCACTTCTCAGTCTGCTAGGCATTACCCCAGTCCCGGTAAGGGTTGAAGCAACCAGGCCTCTAAACCATAGTGCTTCCAAGCTTCTGAATGACTTGTTGGTGTGATGAACATGACACAAGCAGAGTGAAAGGGCTACCAGGATTTCAGCAAAGATCAACTGAACTGCAGGGGGAAGATTTCCCTAGATTCCTCCAGGCACTGGAATTCCCCAGCTTGGCACTGTGAGAACACAGTGCTTTGGCATCGAGGTTAGCTCTCTTTTGATGCTGCTGTGAGTTGCCACCTGCCTGCCACAGACCTCCTCAGTAAAGGAGCTGCCCAGTGATTTTCTCCATCCTCCCCCTTCCCCTAGCTGGGCCCTGCGTTCGGTCTGCAGGGGGTCAGGCTCCAGGGAAATGCTAACACACTGGCTGTCCCCCTTGCAGCGGGTGGGTTTTGGCACTGCTGGGGAAATGTCACTGCACATTGAACTCGCCTTTGAAGTGCCTGAAAAATGCATGCCGAGGAATGCTATTTATTGTTCTTTTCTATGGAAAAGACTGAAAATTTCCTGCCTCCCTAGATCATGTGCTATTCATGCTCTAAGCCCTGTTGAGCTGTATAGAGCTTCTTTAGAGGGGGGAAACAGGGAGGAGAAAGCAGAATGGGCTGTTTGGGAGGATAATTCTATCTGCTAAACTGCCCCAGACCTGGAGCCTGGGGAATGGCAAGAGGAACAAAGACAAATGATGTTTTCTAAGAGTATTTCTTTTCCTAGGATTAAATCTGCACCTGCTCTTTAGAACAGGATAGAATAGAACAGGATAGAATAGAATAGAACAGGATAGAATAGAATAGAATATTGCAGTTGCAAGGGACCTACAATGATCATCCAGTCCAACTTCTCCCTGTAAGTAACCTGCTGTCTTTGGAAGGAAAGAGCAGGCAGATCAAAGGACTGATCTCCAATATGCGGAGTGGAAGCCAGCTGAGCCCTTGGGTACACCTTTTCCTCCATAAACAGCTTTACAGCTTTATTCCCAGACTCCTGGCCAGGGAACGAGTGAGCACCCTGATGGGTGTTAAGCAGATCTTGCCTTGGCAATGAATTCCTACCTGAGGCTGCAAGGAGAGATGGTCCTGTGCCTCCAGCCAAGCTGCTGCACTTCCTTTGTCTCCTGTGGCCTCCCTCTGCTCCAAGTCCAGGAACAGATAAGTAGGGCAGGTCCATACTGCTTACAGTGCCTGCACAGTACCAAAGCACATGCTGTTCAACTTGGTTACAGTAAAGTTTTCCTTCTCCAAATGGAACTGCTACTTTATTTAATGGAAAAAAAATTAGTTTTCAAATCCACACAGCTAAAGCTGGGTGCCAGACTAAGCTGTCCTCCTGAGACACTGGCCCAGTGCGAGAGAGGAGAGCTTATTTGGCCCATAAGCTACGGTGTACAAAATCTCCAAACAGCCTGCTCTGAGCCACTGAGGGCAGAAAAATACCAGCCCCAGAAGGTAATGTGCTAGATTTGTCTTCACTTTAACTGTATCAGGGTTTTGGCATGATTCAGACTTCAGGGCCAGTTCCTTTGCTTTAAAAGGCAGCTCTGCTCTGAGGTATCATTTTAAAGAACTGGGACTGTACAGCTTAAGCGCCTCTTGAGTCAGTGATTACGTGCCAGCTCTTACATAAAATGTAATGCTTCTAGTGGCCCTCCATACTTTTCTGGTCTTTGCCTCCTGAGCTGTAACTCATTTTGTATCTGAATGCGTATCTTTTTTGCCGCTGCAAGAATTAAATAAAATGCATTTCTCCTTGGGGCTGCTATCTTCACACTTCAGTAACACTAAGGAAAAATGTTACTGAATACATAGAAGGGGTAATAGTACTGGCTAGGAAGGTGCCTTATTCATGCAACCTCCTTGCATAGTAGAACAGACTTTTAATATACATGCTTAATAAGACTCTCAGTTTCTTGCTGTTAATAAATGGAATTTGCATTGGGGTGAAGGTCCACTGGAGCCTGCCCCATCGCACAGTACGAGCATTTCAAATGGAATACTGTTGTTCAGCTCCACAAAGATTAAACATCCAGCACTGATCTCTCTTATGATGGTGGTGGCATTTTCCAGGAGCGGCTCCAGGAAGTGGGCACCTCATCCTGTGGAGGTCGAGGCCATCTTACAGAACAACACTAAGATCTCACACAAGATTTACTTCCCCAATGAAACAGAACAGGTGAGAACTTACTTGTTTTCCCAGCCATGATGTGTTCATGCAGAAGCACGTTTCAAGACATTCGGTGTTCTCATTTCTTCCTCTCCTCCGTGTAACAAGAGTCTTGTTATCCCATAGACATTTGTCGTGGGAACAAACACCAAAGTCCGGTCTCTATGTCAGAACATCGCCTCCAAATTGCAGCTGAGCTCCTGGGAAGGCTTCAGCCTCTTTGTGAAGATCGCAGACAAGGTAACTCCTCTGGACTATGGCAGGGTAGCCAGACTCCCTCCTCTCTCACTTGTTTACCAGACCACTTCAACAACCATATATGAAGCCAAGCAACAGAGCAGGCCATTACTGCTTCTGTCTTACTGAGGGGATACAACCTAGGCACAAACTTTTAGCACCTGATCATTATTTTGAGTCTCTTGAAGGAGCTTCTGTCACTCTACTGGTACACAGGTGGTACTAAAAGCAGAGAAGACATGGTCTTTCTTGCAGCTGCTGGGATGGTAGCAATGTTGCACACTGCTGGACTCAGCACTTTTCCACTCAGGCTTTGCCCAGGAGATGTGCTGCACATGTACAGTACCCACTAGTATTAGGGAGAGCAGTGGCTGACCAGCACCAGTTGACTGCTCTCTGGTTTCTCAGAAGCTTGCCTTGCCTGAGCTGAAGCTTGGGTTGGCTGCCTTGCTGAGAGGTCCTTCCTCTCTGGAACTGGAATCAAGGCGAAACCAGCACTGAGTCCAAGCACAGGGAATTTCTGATGTGCTGTGTTCCTGAAAAGAGGAACCCGCTATGTGCCAGTATTTTACAAAGAGGAGATGGCTAAGAGTAAGGTAGGCATCTTCAGCTTGACTTCAATAAGCAGGTTGGAAAGAAAAAGCAACAGAAGATGCAATAAAAATCCCCATACAAAATGTAAATCATATGAGCCTTCCTCCTCCTGTTTCGCTACTTCTTTCCCCTTGTCTCTGTCTTTCCTGCCATAATTGTGCTCTCTCACTGTGGACAAGGAAAAAAAATTCAGCCTGACACTTGGGTATGCTGGTACAGGCGCTACTTTTTATGATGTGCTAACCCTTCCTTTCCCCCCTTCATTGCTTGGCCTCTTCCAGGTGATCAGTCAGAATGAAGCAGACTACTTCTTTGACTCACTAAGGCAGGTGACAGACTGGAACAGGAGGAACAAACCAGGGAAAGACGGTAAGGAGCATGACAAGAAGCTGCATGAGATGCTGTGTTCAACTGGGGTAGCAGCACATTTATCCAGTAGGATTTACTCCATCTTGGGAAGTGTGTAGCAGAGCCTTATTATATCATTTTTGTTGGTACATACACAATTACTGCCTGCACCAGCACTAAGATCCAGTGACCCAATGCAGTCAAGCACTGGCTATCAGAAATACCAAAACATCTTTGTGGGGTGATCTCTCAAGAGATTTTAAATTGTACCAAAGATTTTTTGATCTGTTACATCCAAAACCACACAGTGGTTTGCACACAAGTTAGCTTAATCCTCTTTACAGCCCAAGGCTCACACGTTGCCAGATCAGGTACCAGCCAACACATGTAAATAGGTTCTTTACACAGTGCCACTCCCATTCCTTGGGTTGTTAGAAATTTGTTGTCTAGATTATTACCTGGTAATGCCAAAGGGGGAACACGTGTTAGAATAAAACAATGTAACACTAATGACAACAATTCTTTGCACTTCACCCCCACGTATAACAAACATTTTGAAATCTACATCAAATTTCACATTCATTTATCCTGACCTTTGCTTATTTCAGGACACCTGAGGTTCTGCTTCCTGAAGCACTGTCTACATATCTAAGGCTTTCTAACTTCCCTTTTCTCCCCACAGCTGATGCAGCTGCTAGGAGCTCTGAAAATCACAGCATAAAGATGTGGGTGCACTAAATCACAATCTATTTCTGTAAACAGTCATCAAGGGAATGTACCTGCATTAGAACAACAGAACTCGGGTGTGCCACACATCAGAAGGCAGCTGTCATGAGCACCAAGAAATAACAAACACTGGTATTGCAGGCGTCCTCAACTTCTCCCTCCATCTCTGAAGAGACTGCACCTTAGATCACTGCACGATCAGTGTCCAGGAACTGACAACTAATCACTTTCTTGGTCATCTATAATGTCCTTTTGTACTTTTTTGTTAGTAATTTTGTTTGTTACTATTAAAGCCAGAATTACATTTCTGAGGAAACTCACAAGCCATTTAAAAACTGCCGAAGTCTACAGTGATACAGAGAATACTAACAAGATGTTGTTTCCTCAGGGGTGAATATGTCTGTGGCTTATGAGGTGTACTTCATGAGAAAGCTGTGGCTGAATGTAACTCCTGGGAAGGACCTGAAAGCCGATTCCATTTTTCATTACCACCAGGTAACCAGCTCCCTAAAGCATAAATATAACATCAAGGAATGGGATCAAAGAAATACTCCTGAGAAAGTAATCCCGCTGCAGTATTACCATCTCCCTCACCAAGGCCTGCATTATAGGGCCTCCAGAGGAACGCCTCTGGAGCGCACAGCTCAGCCTCAGGAGCAGATTTGTTTCTCACAGTGTTCACAACTTAGCTACACCGCTTATGTTAGGAGCACAGCTCCCTTACCTAATTGTTCCCTGGAGGTGCTCATCTTCCTCCGTGATTGTATGGAGAATCATAGAATGGTTTGGGTTGGAAAGTACCTTTAAAGATCATCCGGAGAACCTCCAGGAGGAGTCAAAAGTTACTACGATGTCCTTGGACTGTGCCTGGCGAGTCTCACATCCTGACCTCACACATTTAGTCAGTATTTGCTTCAGCCCATTCTGTCTGGATTCAGAGCTGGTCTCTTCCAGGAGTTGCCGAAGTACCTCAGAGGCTACCACAAGTGTTCCAAGGATGAAGCTGTCCAGCTGGCAGGGCTGATTTATAAAGTGCGCTTCAACAATGACCGCACACAGCTGGCAACCATCCCCAAAATCCTGAAGGAGCTGGTGCCAGACAATCTGCTCCGAGCAATCTCAGCAGATGAGTGGAAGAAGGTAAGAACATCAGCTTTCATTAATCAAAGTACTTCCACAGAAGTTTATGAAAGACATTGAGCCATACTACATTTCTGATCTGACAGTCCTTGAAAGCACTACAGAGGGATGCTATTGGGTGTTGCTGTTTTGCCTCTTACGACACAGATTTTGCATCCTCTCTACCAAAGCTCTGAAAGATAGCTAGAGACTTGGACGATTGATTTGAGATGTGCATCTTTCTTTGAGCTATTAATATATTCTCAGTGCCCAGAAGAAGAGTTAGAGATAGGAAAGTGATGGGACTGGGGATTTGAGGATCTTGTAGAGAAACAGAAATTTAAGATGGGCCCTAAATATTTCAGTTTGGCCAGCAAATCAGTCACCTTGCACCATATGCATGCTACTGACAGCAAAAGGCTCTTTTATCCACCACAATGCAAGAAAGTTTCAGCTGGTACTTATCACTTAGTCCACTGAGGAAGACACAGGACACTATTTCCAATACAGAGGGAAACCTCACACTACATGTTTCAGCAGAAATGCGATACATGTCTGTGGGTGTTGAACACTGGCTTTCTGAATTTTGTTTCATCCCATATTGCCTCTCTGCCCTGAAATCCATTCCCTCGGGCTCCTGGACTTCCTTCACCCAACTCACTGGTAAGGAACACTGGGGAGGTTCTGGATTCAGCTTGCCCTGTGGCACAGTAGGCTATTTTCATTTTCAGTCTTCTGTTCCTGTGGGCGAAAGACTGATCTTGGTGATGATCTGATGCTGTCTTTAGTGCTAATGATGGACATTGGAAACCTGCCTGTGCCCAACTCAATAGGCTTTGTATCTTTTTTTCTGAACAGAGCATTACTGCAGCATATAGTAAACATGAAGGAAAAACTGCGGAGGAGGCCAAGATTGCCTTCTTGAAAATGATACACCGGTGGCCAACGTTTGGATCAGCCTTCTTTGAGGTGAAGGTAGGTTTAAAGGCCTGTATGAATGGCTTTGGTAGTACACCAGCACTGGGAGACATGGACTGACTACAATTCCATATTGGTCTAAGTGAGAATATATTATAAAGTTGGCTTCCCATCATCTACTGAAGAAAACTCAGTTCCTTGAAAAGCAGGGAGATGGGTTCTTTATCCATTCTGAACTATGCCTGTTATTTACTGGTGATGTTGTTGTTCCAGTTCTAATACCTAATCTTACAACTATGTAGTTACATAGGTACTTGGTTGTCCTGTTATTGTTCTCCACAACTAAACGCCAAATCTCTGGGGACTCTTCCCTCAGAACAGAACTGCACTGCTCCTCTCATTTTGCAGTGGATATCTCCAGGAATCACTCCCCACTTGCTACCTTTAATTTCCCCTCGCTAGGCTCTTAACTGCTTTGCAACCAACCATTAAGCCTATTTATTATCAGGTAGCCTAGGAAATAATGGACCTCATTGTGCTTTTATGTAGCAGCTGCTCAAGTCATCAATATATGGCCAAAAAAGTCATCCTTAGCAATAGTTACAGAATATTGAAGAGCTTTACATTTCAGTGTTTATTTGGTAAAGAAAACAAGCAGCACTGGATGCTGTTCAGGTCACTATGCACCTGATATGGATCATTTCTTTGTTTTCTACTAATCTTGCTCTGTTACTCATTTATAGCAAACCTCGGAGCCAAATTTCCCAGAGATTGTGCTGATTGCAATCAACAAGCAAGGAGTCTCACTGATACATCAGAAAACAAAGGTAACAGTTGCTTTTCAAGGGTCTGTCTAAGAAAGGATTTAACTGACCGTGTTAATTTAGGGACAGCAACAGGACCTTCTCCCTGAAGGGCAGGAGAGGATAAAGTCCCTCTATTCATTTTCTGTGTGAAATCAAAGACAATATTACTGCCTCAAATCACTTCTTTCCAGTTTCTACACTGGAAACAGTGTAGAGCATCTCTGAAAAAAGAAGTGGTAACACGACGGACCTGGGCAAAGTGATAGCATCAGGCAGATGGATGGACAGTGAACTTAGGAAACCTGCTTCAGAAAAATACTTTGCAAGAAGCCCAAGCAGTCTAAAAGATCAGATCGAATGACTGTTCACCAGCTCTCTAACCCAAACAATCTGGTCTTGCCAAGTTCCCAGGCAGAAGTGTTTATGAATATCACTATTTGCTTTTAATAAGGAAAGAAATATCCAACGAGGTTTAGATTACTGTAAATACAATGGCAGTGTGCCAAGGCAAATATCAATATATAATGAAAAGAAGTCTCATTACAGTGATTAAAAGACTCACCTGCTTGGTGAAAATACAATATACCACTAGTCTGGATGCAAGACCTACCTTGATACACTGTGTTTATAAACGAAGTGAGAAAGAATGCTCTGACTCTACAGGTTTTCTTACATAACAGCCCATTTTCATCTGAGAAATGTTCTATAGTTCAGTTTGTTTCCCCTTGCAGGATATTTTAACAGTCTACCCCTTCAATAAAATCTCCAACTGGAGCAGTGGGAGCACATACTTTCACATGACAATAGGGAACCTGGTACGAGGAAGCCGGCTCTTATGCGAGACATCTCTGGTAAGAAGAGTTTTGTCAACTTATACACAAGAAAATCCTTATTTTCCCTTTACATCCAGAATTGCTACAAAACAATGGTGCCAAAACAGATGTTAAAACCAGTGGATACAAAAAAACACTCACTGCTATGTCAATAAAATTGCAGTTTAGAACTGGTTCAGTGCTATATAATGCCATCTGATGCAAAGACGTAAGCCACAGACACAAGGAAAAACAGTAATTTCCCAACTTCTTCCCATACATCAAAATTCTGTCTATATGAGACATTAAGAAAAGACTGCACTTACCCACAAAACTATGCAAGAGGCTTTTTGTCTTGCATGGTTTCATCCATCTATGCAGTAATGCCATCCTTGGAAGCTTTTCCTCTTTTCAGTGAGCAATACCACTTTTTTAAGAACTGGTTTCAGATTGGCCACAGACCCAGACAAGCATCACTCTATTGATACTTACAGGTAAATTTGTAAAGATAACATAAAAAAAATTTAAGGGCTAAATTCGCTCACAGAAAAGCTTGGATTCTTAAGTACAAGGTGTCCATCTATAGAACGAATGACAAGGAGACAGTAGCACTATGCTCTGTAAAGTTTTGTAAATATATCAAGGGAAGAGCAGAGGGAGGAATAGATAATTATCAAAACAGTGACAGCTGTTGGAAGAGGAGATGTCCATGTAGGGAAGAATCCAAGAAGAAGATAAAACAGGGAGGAAATGGTAGTTATTTTTGCTTCTGGAGCTCTTTGAGACACTTAAGACTTTTTTCTTTTCTGACAGGGTTACAAAATGGATGACCTGTTAACATCCTATGTACGCCTGCTAATGAATGCTGTAAACAAGCAAAAGAACCTCCCAGCCCGAGAGCAGAAACAGAACTCGTGACCTGTATCTGTGCCAAACTACCTATAATTTAATCTCCCAGAAGAAATGCCATTTAAAAAATATTAATCTTGATGATCAGTCTTCTGATCACACACTGAATGAACTGTGTTGCTGAAATATTACAAGAGCAGCTCAAGTAAGCATGTGCTTTCAAATAGCTGTAACACTTGTCTGTCTTAGATATAGTATCAGAATTCCATTCAGGTCTTGGATTTAGAGAGAGTTTAGCTGGATTTTAATGTAATATGGAGGCAGGGAGGGGAGGAACCCTCATATGAGAGGCTCTTCTGATACTCTAAATCTCCACCATTCTTAAAAAGAGATACACATTAATAGTTCTCTTCCTTTCGGAAAGAAAATGTCCCCTTGTTGCGTATGCTCTTAGCAAATGCATAAACTCCTTGAGTCTTTGCAAACCAAGGTAATGTTATTTTTGCCTGCTATTAAGAGTGGAGAAATGCCCTTTATGACTAGGACAGCTGGACACTGTGAAAGGTAAGATGCTAGTTTTCATTCTTTTATCACTAGGTTACATGCTACAAGTTACAGTAGAGTATAACAGCCAGTTACTGCCAGAACACAACCGTCACTCCTGTGTGCTGCTAAATTAGCAGGCTGCACACTGGTTTACCATTGCCTTGGTTAAATTACAGTTTTCTTTCTTCCACATCTTATAATGCACTTGGAAACTAACAACTAGTTTCTACTATGCAGTTTCTCATAAGCATAAAGAAACTCTGAAATGAGTCTGGATTTTGGGTCCATTACTTTTACTCAGCTGCTCCTGTTTAAAGTTATAGACGTGCTATTCAGTGCAAATCAGAATCGAAGAACTCAGTCTAACAGACTTCTGTTGAAAAGAGACTTTTCTGCCCTATAAAAATGTTCTCAGCTTGGAGTTATGCAGACATTCGTTCATGAGGCAACAGCAATAGCTTTAATTTCTCCTGATCTTTTCTATTTCCTGTTTAGCAGGCACTTTGAGTAGTAAAATTCAATTCAGCACTTAGTCATCTCAGACCATTGTAAACACACAACTTTGGCCCTACAGGAACCAGTGTGCTCAGAGTGTGTAAAGCATGTACACGCTGTGGTGGTAGTAAACCTAATTGCTTACCCCATCAGAGAACAAGTACTCCTTCCTCAACGACGAGCCCTCCCTTGCTCACAGTGAAACACGGACATGTCTTAAAGCATTTACACCAAGTTCCTTGAGACACAATCTGGCAGTGCTGGAAAAGCAGCTCTGCTAGATCTCTCAAATTTGCCAATGTATGCACAATGGTTCTCTTGTTCCCTCAGATGCATGTGTGTGAAATTCAAACGCTAATGGGAGTCTTGTACATGGGTGGCAGGGAAGAGCCTCACTCTTCTTGTGCATCTAAATGAGTGCCACACTTGTCAGAATAGCTGATCCTTTTGCATGCAATTAGATATTCCTGCTGTAATATCCATTGCTGGCAATGGAAATGTTTGAGACTAATGACTTGGAGTTGTTTTGTCATCCTATGTGTGATCTAACTGGCTATAAGTGAGAAGCATTCAATACTTCACCTGTACAAAAAGAAATTTTGCAGCCAAACTGTATTGTTCCTGGTTTTTAAATAAAGACTGCAGAAAATCAACCACAATGTCTTTTTTAAAAAGAAAACTCAATATCCGCTCTAGATCTGTGTAACCTACACCTACCAAACATCCACTACAGCCTGTAAATGATCACAGCATCCCATCTACTCGTCATAAACACAACACAACTTGTACAGCACAGCCTCTAAAAGGGTGATACCCCTTTTCTGCACATCCTCATCAACCAACGCATCACCACAGAAGCAGCACAGATCCAAAACATGAGATCACCATGACAGTGGATCAGATTCAGGCAATCCCCGGGGTTCCCCAGAGTGCGTAATGCTCTCTGGTTTGGCATTGCACATGTGATTTTTTTTTTTCTTTTACTGTACAATATACAACTTTTTACATTTGTTTTTTGTGTGAAGATTTAAAATGTATTAGAGTTAACTTTATTACATGAACATTAAAAAAAGTACAGTATTACAACATTTCAATCCACAATCACATAGTTTGGTTAGACAGCACAAGTAACGTGTGATAAAATGGGAGCTCCACACGGTGCACAATCCACACTGCTCATTGAGGCCTGAACCAAGGCAAGTAGCTGCTAATTCCTTTACTCAGTCTATACGATCCTCAGCACTTACTAGTGCTTTACAGACTAGTATAACCGTGTTTATTACATGTTTGGCTGCAATCTATTCCTTCACCACCCAATCACTTTTTAAAAAAGTGTCAGTCACGCTATCTAATACAAAACATGCAACATCTAGAAACTCTCTGTAGAGAAGGTTGAAAAATATTTGCCTCCATTGCACAGACTGCTGTAAAAATACAGACCAGGATGCAAACCCTAGAGAGCAGATCAGGTTGCCATAAAGAAATATTGCAAGTGATTAACATATCCTTTGAATACAAACAAGCTTCACTTCCTGTGGTTTCTAAAAGCAAAACCATTTTCAAGTGTACTCAGTGAATATTAGTGATTTTAATTCAGTATGTAGAAATATGAATGTAAACTATAAATGTATATAGTGAGACAACAGCTTTTAGTAAGTGTAGACTTCTGAGCCAAGTTCAACCTTGATATAAATCTATACTCTTCAGTGGTGTGATACCTAGGATGAATTTGGCCAGCGTGTCAATTTACAGCAATGGAAAAAAGCATGCAGCTTATTTCTGACTGAAACCTTGACTTTATTTAGAAAAAAAAAACC
>Ga0181612_115720_pt1 | contig 12779 bp, 8 predicted proteins | sample HoacroProtozoa21_FD_119630 | JGI IMG/M metagenome (GOLD analysis project Ga0181612, IMG submission 119630) | Hoatzin crop microbial communities from Cojedes, Venezuel. Combined Assembly of Gp0051906, Gp0051904, Gp0051908 | reverse complement strand
GCGTCCGACCACAGAGCCGCCCCCCCCGCACGGCGCTGCACTCCGCGCGCCCCCCCCCCCCGCGCCCCGGGAGCGGCGGCCGCCTGGCCGGGGCCGCCGTCGGGTGGGACCCTCACCGGGGGCCCGGGCCTGCGGTGGGGCAGAGCTCTCGCCGCCGGGGAGTTCTGGAGCGGGCCCTGCACCCCGAGTGTGAAGGGACAGGGCCGGGCTGCCCTGCCGTGGCGGCTCACGTGGCAGAATCTTGCAGTAAACTTTCAAACCAGCAGTCTGAGCGTTCGGGCATCTGACGTCATGTTTTGGGTTTTTTATTTGTTTATCTTTTTCCCCCCTCAAACCCACAGATGCTGATGTGTTACTTCTATTCTGGTATTCCTGGGTGCTCCTAACAAGCAGTAAACAAGTACTTCTAGCGAAAAGTCTCTTAGTATTGAAAAACCAAACCAGATGTTGCTTTATTTCAGAGCAAGAAAGTCCCATCTCTGTATTTGTAAATAGGGGAAGAAAGCTAAAAATAAACATTTTGGGTTTTTTTGCTTGAGCTGAAGAAGTTGAAGCTCTTTTCCCAAAGTTCCAAGAAGTCAAAACTTACCGTTTAAATAGTAACAATATTCTTTCATCTGGTTTTGTACTGCTTGTAGCTGGTATAATACGTAGCGTTTAGTCAAAATCTGGTTGTTCGGGCTCCGAGGAAGCTTGTGAATTTTGAGCTTCCTGCTGCCATGGTTTGAAATACCACCAGTGACGCTGTGCTGATGCAGTTTATTTAGAATAAGTTAAAGGTACTTAAACAGAATAACAAGAGGCTTTAGAGTGTATTCATACCAAAATAGTTTCTTTGAAGTGCTGTATGTTTAGCATGGTCTTAAACAAATAGAAGTGTTATTAAGGTACTGACCCAATATCTTGGAGAAGTTGTATGTAGCTGAATTCAGAGCTAGCTTGGAGATTTTTAAATATCAACACTGAAGGCCAAAAACCTGTGAACTCTGGAAAGTCTGTCAAGTCCCGCAACAAAGAGATGAGCTGCCTTGCATCGGTTACAGGTAGCTGCTGGCAGGTGTGCTCACGTCTGGGCTCTGAGACGAGCTGCCAGCGCTGGCGGGGAGACCTGTTTCCTGACACAGAGACTTCAGAAGACTGAAATGCGCTGTGGTGCTCTGCAGTGACTTGTTTTGTGTGACAGAGGTCTCTGGGGTCAGTGATGTCAAACTGTTTCTTTGTCATTTTTGGATAGCTGGGGCTAAGCTCCCACCTTCCACCTTTTTACAGGCCATCAACGTACAGTTGCCTTATTTTAAATTAAAAAAAAAAATTCTGAGCCAGGGGTGTGATGTTCTTGGTGCCCTGGAGTCCTTCGGGGCGGATGAAAGCCCTTGATGACAGCATGCTCTGCTGAACTGGCTCAGTGGTGCTTTACGCTTTTGACTTTAGCCCGAAGCAGGGCTGCAGCACAATCCGTGCAGGCTGCGATCTGGGAACTCCTCTCGGGTCCTGTTCTTGGATGTTTTTGTGAACCTGGGCTTATCATCTGAGGGAGGCTGCTAGTTTTCTACAGCACTTGCATTGTTTTTGACAAACCTTTTACTCATTTTGTATACACCTTTTGGGGTACAGGGAGCAGAACAGCCATGTTCCAGGTGAGGGCATCTGGTTAATGTATCTAATGCCCGTGTAACGCTGGTATTGCCTGTCCATTCTATTGTACACCCGACTAGTACTGGGTCCAGACATCGGGGAGCTGGATGCAGAAACATCAGCTGAAGTGCTTTGGCTGTGGGTCACAAAGAAGGTCAAACTAGATCAGAACTGGTTCCTGCTGTCCTTGGCTTTCTATGACTCTGATTTCTACTGTTCCCAGAACATCCCTGTAGTGCTGCCTGGTTCAGTCCTGTGCTGTTAGATTAGTGTGCAGCTGGGTAGGTTACACTGCTCCTTTCTGTGCTTGTGACTTTGTATTTGTGACCACTGAACTCAGCCTGCCTTCTGCTTTCCTCCTCCACATTTGTTTGCACTAAAATAACTTTGTGGTATTCATAAGCTTTGCCACGTTACTGTTAAACAGTTATTTAAGCAGTATTGCTCCAGATGGAGAACTCTTGAACGCTCTAGGGAAAAAAATGCTTATTTGTCTATATCTTGTGTTTTAATGAGCTTCTAATCAATCACACAACTTTATAGCTTGCTCTGTGAGAACGGTTTCCTTATCCCCGTTAGTTTACATTGACCGAAATTATGTAGGACTTGTCCAAAGACGTCTGGCTTTTTGTTTCATATTCTTATTGACACACTGAAGAAACTTAGGATATAGAAAACGCAGTCTTATCTGTCAAAGAAAAAATCTACTTCATTAGGTTTTATTATGTTTTAAGTGTACTTTTCAATATTGTTGTAACCAGTTTATCCTGGTATCTCTGTCAAGCTTCTTACCAGCTGAGTTCCAGAATCACTTCTGGAAACTCCTCCCATGGAAAGGGGTGCATAGTGTTTGCTCTTCTCCCACATCGTCCTTGACTCAGATCGCAGCTGGCCAGGCATTTTGTGCCCGAGTCCTGTCAGATCGCCTCGATCTCTTCCATCCCATTGTGGTCACTTGGGAAAGTGCAACAAGAGCTAAGGGAAGAGAAGGTAGAGGGAGACGTCTTCTGTGAGCTGCTGCCGGCCTGGCTGCAGCAGGAGTAGGTCCTGATAGTTACATGGTTTGCAGGTACCTGACAGTCCAGAATTTTAATTCTCCAAGTCAAACCTTTGACTTAAATTGAACTGTAAGTAAGGTGAATGCGTTTGCAAGCTCTGGAGCAAGAGATTAATGTTCTGTCTGTTAGACTCTCAGCAGAGTGTTTGTATTGGAGCTTCCCTGTCAGCCTCGGTGAGTTAATCCCGCACCTCTCACCTGTGCTAAACTCACTTTGCAGAGGTTGTGTCCTTGTGAACCCCGTAGTGTGAGGTGCTGATTCCTGATGAACTCGGGTGATAAAGAAGGCATTTCTTTCATTTGCCTTATTTCCAGTGTTGCCAAAGTGGAGACTTTTAGCCACCCTGTAAATTGCTGCTTATGGAGTTGTGCAGTGCAGAGCAGGTTAGGTAGTCACTCAAAATTAGAGGCACAAAGTTATAGGTTAGTGTATCAGAACATGGATTCAGCAGGCTAAGTATGTGCCAGCCTCGGAGAACAGCGTTGGATTGAACGTTGCTGAAAATCATCTGTGTGGGGGTCTGGCCATGCAAATGTGAAAGCCCCACTGAGACCCTTCTGTGAGTCTGGTCCTTAATGTTCTCTCTCTGGCAGATGAGCAGCAAATTGTACATAAGGTCTGAAACGGATTCATTCTTGACCATCTGTTTTCTTGCTTTAACTTGTTCTTGAGATGGCTTTTTGTGCCCTGCCATTGTTGCCTTTGTTCCCTTGGATCAGGTGCTCTTGGAGAAGTTGATCAGCCACAGAAGTTTTTTTGTGATAGGTCTAACAAAGTGTAACTGCTCCTCAAGACTCCTCTTGTAGATTTGCAGAGAGCAGGTGCTAACTCTCATGCTTGAATATCTTTGATTCAAATTTGGAGGTATTTGCAAAGTTCGCATTCTCAGTAGAGTGGTAGAATACATCCTTACAGAGTTCCTTTTGCACCTGCCTGAGGAGCCGATTCCTGTGTCGGTGGCGACCGTAAGCCTCCCTCTCTGGGCAGACCTCTGCGGAGGTGGTCACCGTGCAGTTTGTGGTTGAACCACCAGCAGCATGTCGCATGCTTTTGTAGCTGATGGGTGGGGGAGGAATAAAGCTGGATGATTTTCACTGGAAAGAAGACAAAAATGTTTCCACTTAATTTGATTGGCCTGCCATTGCAGGAGCTGCTAATGATGTCTGCATGGGACTCGGGGGACCACTCAAACTGGTGGAGGGAATCGTAAGAGATATTGCTAGTAACTTAATCATCTCCTTTGATGCTGCGGTAGAGGTTTGTATGGTGTCCACTGCTGGATGCTGTGTAAGAGCACTTCTGAGGTAATTAGTTCCCTGTCCTGAAGGTGAAATTTTGCTTGGGGAGGGGAGTGCCAGTGAAAACTAAAACCCATTAGCTTTTCTCTCAGGAAGTTTTGCTGGGCTAGAGAATAACATGATCTTTAGGCATTAATAAGGCTTAGCCTTGATGGGAGAGTCTGTTGTGAGAAAAGGTCCTCGGTCTTTTCTGTCCACAAGGCAGCAGTGTCTGTGACCAGGGTGGACTGGCTCCTTCTCTCTGCACCCATGGGAAGGCAGGGGCTGGTGTGCCTTGGTAGCAGGGGGTTTGTCAAGTGCAGTTTGGCTCGTCCTCTGGTGCAAGCAGCTTTTCACCTTGTGTGAAAAGGTCCCAAAAGGCCCCGTATTTGGAAAGCAATGAGCAGCTGCCTTAGCCAGCACAGCTCCTGAGACCCCGGCCCTTGCAAAGGGTCCCGGTTCTTGCTCACCTCCGTGTGCTGCCTGCTCGTTTCTATGCTGTGGCCACTTAAACTCCCTGGGTGCCCGACGGTTTAGTGTAACCTGAGGGAGAACATGTGTTTGCAGCAGGAGCGGTGTGTAGGGTAGTGTACGTCTGTTAAAAGTAAGGCCTCAAAGGTGCTGAAAACCCTCTGATGACCTAATAATAATTATTAATGCTAATAAAAATTAGTGAACTCCTCACCTCCTGGCAGAAGGCTGGAATAATAACTACAGCGTCTTTGCTCAGTCAGAGATAAGAATGGGTCACCCTTGTGCAAAAACCTCCTTCCCTGAGCTCCATCTTCTTCTTGCATCCAGTCCTCCATGGGCTGCGTTTTTATCTTCCTGAATTATTAGAGGGAATGGCTTTTTTTCTTCTCCCCTCTCCCATGCTCCTGTGACAGGAGCGAGGGGGAGAGGGATTAGTGAGCTAATTAGAAATGATCGCATCTATCAACACTAATTAACAATCCTGTGGTCTCGCTTGCGTGTTCTTTTGAGCTGCTCCCCTTCGGGACCGCCCCACAATCCCCCCCTGCCTTTGGGGCCGCACGGTCCCTTCTGCGCTGATGGGAAGTGATGGCCGGGCTGCGTGGCGTGTCGGGTAGGGACAGCGCTGCCGGGACGCGCTGTCTGGGCTGCGGCATTCCCTGCCCGCTTCTGCTGTCACCAGGGGCACCTTGGGCCTCCGCGGGCACAGCGCTGCCACTGCTAATGACCGCGGAATGGAAATGGCAGGGGGATTGGTTTTCAACACCTCTTTCTTCTAGTGGCTTTTTCAGTTGTGGCACTGGAACTTAGAGGGCTGCTTCTTGGCAGAGCGAAATGAGCCAAGGTAGGGGCTGTCCACCGACTCCCGCATGGAGCTGGAGCAGAGTGGGGTTCTGTTCCCAGCTCTGCACTAACACTTCAGCAACAGATCAGGTGCTTGTTCTGGCAAAACGATCCCAAGAATTTATCAATGCAAGGCCTGAAACTGGTTGTCTTCCATTTATCACTGTTACAGCACGTGGACTGGAGGCTGGCAGTAAAAAAGTTTAAAATATTGATAAACTTGCCCGGCAGACTGACTGGAGGCTGGCAGTAAAAAAGTTTAAAATATTGATAAACTTGCCCGGCAGACTGACTTAGCTGAATGGATTGGTTACAGGGAGTCCTACCAGAATAACTGAACTGCTCCTTCCCTACATGTCCCTGTTTAAAAAACAGGATGAGGTGAGAGAAAGACGTGTCTGCGATCAGGGTAGATCCTGTGGTTTTTCTCTGGTCAGATAGATGTTTGCTGGAGAATGCTCAAGTCATGTCTGATTCCAGCCTCCTCGCCTATCTTGTGCTGGCTCTGCAGAGCTAGTGAGGCAAGGAAAGAGCATCCTAAACTTACGCGCAGAAGCTGTACTGGAGGATGTAGGTATTCGCTAAACCAGAACTTCGGAAGTCTCTTGTGCACTGAAGTACAAACAAGAAAGAGCATGGCTTAACTCTGACTGCTTCTGGGCTGGATGATGTTGAAGGGGGAGGGATAGCATTTTGGCGTTCAGGAAGGGGAGAGAACACAGAAGGCAAGTTAGAGGTCATTGTTTTATCTAAGTGTAACATAATTCATCTGGGCACAATGAAATTAGTAATGCTTCATGATGTCTGCTTCAAGCGTTCTACCTTCTGGAGTAGAAGCTGACAGTATAGGTAAAGTAACAGACTCAACCAGACAAAATGGAAGGGAAACTATTAAAATATCCCACTAGGAATACTGAAATACCTGGAGTGTGTGGAGAGGTGGGTGGGCTGTGGAGCTGTCAGTGTGTTGTACCCAACACAAGAAAGGGTTCAGCAAATGAGATTTAGGTGACTGATGAAAGTGGTATGCATTCACTTGAGAGCCTCTGTTGTTCAGAGTGCCAGGTCTCACAAACGCTCCCGTTGCGGTCTCAGGCTGCTGTCTCTTACTCTAGGAATGTCGCATTTGCAGAAGCTTTTTCATGATGCCTGGGGGGAAGATCTCTTTTGGAGGGAATTTTCCTACAGTTCTGTCTCCTTCAGTAAGGAAAAGCAATGCCCGGGGAATAAGAATAATTTGAAGCCTTCTTAACCCTGGAGTATCACAGAGTATAGGGGATGGTGAATATTCCTAATTCTGTGTTACAGGAAAGTATATCCTAACCCAGAGAGTCCTGAGTCCATGAAAGCCAAGAAAAAAGCCCTGGAAGAGGCCTTCTGGGTCTGTGTTGGTGTGTTCAGATGAAACTTTAGTGCATCCACGTTGCCAAGTTGAATTATAAACGGGTGCACTTTAGAAAACAATTGACAGAAACTTTGCTGTACCCCAGTCCTCCTCTTCCTGGCTTTCCAGCAGCTTTTTCTGACTTGCTGGCTGCAAGGAGCTGTTGATCCCACAGTATTCGACCATAAAGGCTTCCAGAGCATGCCGCAGTGCTCAGAATGTCATAACGATTTCTGGCTAATGCAGCTTTTTGGTGGTGTCATCTCTCATTATCACATGGGCTTTCCTTGGGCTTTTCCTTGTCTCTCATTCAGAATTTTGACCTTCCTCATTAATTAAACAGTGACTTTCCTGCAGCCAGTGATTGAGTTATTCAGTAATACCTGCCTAAAGCCATAATAATAAAGGACAGAAGTTCTTTTTAATGCAAATGATTTGGTTCCAGATGTTTTGATCACATTAAACGATGGCTCAAATTAACCAGAGATTGGATTAAGCAACAGGCTACTTTGGCTGCTGTTTCTAATCATTGTGATTCCTAACATGTTTGTTTCCCAGAGCATTTCCTCAAGAAGGCAGTGTAGCCCCCACTACACTATTTTTTTGCTACATGAAAATAGTGAAATAAAAATAATGGAGAGAGCCAGAAGCTATCTAGCATAGGTGCTGCGTTTTTCACAGCAAAGATCTTTCCACTCTGTAAATGTTACCTGCTACTAAGACACTGCTCTGACTTGTTTGTGGTGTTCTGGGAAGGAATTATTCAGGGTGTACAAGAGACTCTGTGGTCCTGGAAGTGACTGTTATACACCTTGTCCAAGGTTTTTCGGGTGCTGCATCATCCTTCTACAGTCTAAGCAAGTTCCTGTGTAGGAAATAGATGGATTAGTGGATGGGTCTTGGACTTAGAAGGCAAAATCCAGAACAGGATTCAGTGGCTTGATCACTCAACTTTGAAAAGAGTTACAGGCTTCCAAGAGAAAGTATTTAACCATTTGAATAACTTACCTGAGGATGTGCAGCAGGTATTTCCTCTCCTAGTTATTAACTCATGAGTAGCTGCCTTTCATACTCAGCCGCAGGTTACAGGTTTAATCTGGAAAGTGCGAAGTAGCAGTCTGGGTGCTGTTTACAGACTTCAGAACAGGGAGCTGCAGCGGGATTTTCTGGTGTGAAATCTTACCGTTTCTGCCAAGGGTGTATTATATGGAGATGAGCAAACAGAGAGAAGAGTGATCTACAAACTTGACATGTCTTTTTGTTTTGTTTTCTTTCCCTGGTTTCTCCATGCAGCTCGGATTGGAAAAATGAAACGGAGGAAGCAAGACGAAGGGCAGGTATGTCCCCTCTGCAGCCGACCTCTGTCAGGATCCGAGGAGGAGATGAGTAGGCATGTGGAACAATGCCTTGCAAAGGTAGAGGCGCAGCAGGATCGCCAGCTGCCATTCCCTTCTCCCTACTCCCAGCTTTGTCTGCAGTTGACCTAACATGGGGCAGAAACTAACATTGCTGAGCTTGCAGGCAATGCTAACTGTCTCCCTAAGATCTGTAGGCACTTCTCTTTGTCTTGGAAGGTGGATTCTTCTGGATTTTTCTCCTGTGTTACATTAGTAACTTTTTTACTTCATGCACCCTTTTGCTGTTATTGAAGTCTAAGTCATAGACTGTAAATGTAGAGCTGTTGAAGTTTATGAAGCCTTTTGTAGGACATCATGCTTTCTGTGTAGCAGAGCAAGAAGAGTTCTTTCTGATCTCCGCCTTTGACAACATCAGAATTATTTTTTTATTGGTTTCTTTTGTAACAGGCTGGCATTTGTAAATGTTGCATGACCGTCTTACTCTGGGAAGTGCATTTAAGGAGAACCATTCTCTTGCTGTTCATCCAAAAGACAGCAAAGAAGGGACAAGTCCTAGGGGAGGGAGAGAGTTGTGTCATGGGGCTTTCTGTGCTTGTTTCTCAGGAAAAGCTCAGAATAGTGGTGGTAACAAATTCATTCTTGTTGCCTCAAGAGGTGCATGGTGTAGAGAGAGGTGTCTTTTGATCAGTGTACCCGCAAAAAGATGTCCTAGAAGAACATTCCTGCTGGGGATCAAAGGAATCTGTGGTTTACGTGATAGGGAAATTGTGCATGCAGGGCAGGGAAATGCATGTTGAAATGCACACTAGCATTTTTGTAGGAACCAGAGCTTAAATTTCCAGGTGTGAAAATGATGGATCTTGCAACTTGTTTAGGTCTTAAGGTTGTAAAGTTTTTCCAGCACCCATTTACTTCTAGATTTAGATCACTGGGAATGGGGGTGGAGCCAGATGCTGCTTTCTGCTCTATACTTAGCTGTCCTGGGAACAGTCCAGTTTTTCTTCTGCATCCCACCCTGAGTTATTAACCCCAAAGAGCTATTTCATACATCTCAACGCTCTGCTCCTGCTTTACCCTGTGCAGAGAGAAGGTTCATGCATGACTGAGGATGACTCTGTGGACATCGAGAACGAGAACGGCAACCGCTTTGAAGAGTACGAATGGTGCGGGCAGAAAAGGATACGGGCTACTACTCTCCTGGAGGGAGGATTTCGAGGTGCGCTGGTGTTTTGGGGCCCTTGTAAATCATTGTGTTGTGGAAGTTGGTCATTGTGTATCTTTAAAGGAAGGAACCTGGAGATTTGCCTTTCACAAGGGTGGAATCTTCAGCCTTTGCCAGAATGTAAAGCGATTTCAGCTTTCTGCCTATCTTGAATGATGAGAGTCAAAGTTTGTGCAAATCTTGAACAAAAGCATGGTGTTATTTCTTGTTCAAGGAATGTGGCTGAAGAGGGAATGAATAGGAATGGGTAGAATGAGGAGATCGTTTTGGGAAAATATCTTCTTATATGTTACACATAGCAAGAAATACGTGGAACTATGTGAAGAGAGGAAAATAGAAATGAAATTGTAAAAATTCCCAGCCTGGAGTGACGAAAGCTGGTGTATCAGCCTCTGGTGATGTATTGAAGGTGACAGCTAAGTCGGTTTAGCACCTGCATAAAATATTAAAGGGCCAGTTGTGCATTTATCACTCCATCCCTTCTAAGGTTGATAAATGAGAATCCAGGAACCCGCTCTGCACCTCCAGCACTGCAAGCCCTTAGGGCTCCCAGACAAACACATTTTATTTTTCCTCCTTCTTTTGCTCCTTGCCCAGTGACGGGGAAATCAGTTACTGAGGAGAGAGTGAGTTATGGCAAAATTTGACCCCTCGTGAGCTTTATTGGTGAATGTAATTTTAGCTAGAAACCTGGCCCCTTTCTTACACTCAGCCCTTTGGCCTCAAAGAGGAGGATTTACTAAACTGTTCATTGGCGTGAACCTCTGGCACTAAGGAGTCTTTCGCAAGCAATCCATGTAGCGCATGCCTAATGAGAGGAGAAGTGCTGGCCTCGTCCATTCAATAAAGAGGATGGGATGTGATCTCTTCCTGTATCAGTTTGGATTTTAATTTAAAATATCTCAAGGGGAAAGGCTGCTCTGTAAGGGAGCTGGACTTCAAAGCCCGTCGTGTGCTCAGTGACAGCCTGGCACTCCTGATCTGCTCTTACCTTCCTCTGAAATTAAATTGTAGCTGGGTTGTAGCAGAGCAGACGATCAGGAGCACAGAGGTGAAGAAGCAGCTGCTTTGGGTTTTAAAGGCTACCCAGTGAAGCTCACACTGTCGCTTCCTGTGTCTGTAGCCTTACCTACCTTAACTTCCTTTGTGCCTGCGTGGAGAGTTGAGTGATTCCAGGCAGAGGTCTGATGAGACCATGCAGGGGCTTAGGCTATGTTTGTGTAGTGTAGTTACTACAGTCTGTAGCGGGGAAGCATTGCATATGTGTGTGTGCCTCTATCGTTGTCGCTGCTAGTCCTGATTAGAAAATGCTGCTCGGTTCGTTTCTGCCCCTTTCTGTGCGTGCATAGTTTCTTCCTTCGTCCTCACCGAACACCTGAGTTTGAGGAGAGCACAATCTTCCACTTCCTTTGGTGTGGACGTGGTGCTGTCTTCCCTTGGTTAACACTCCTGGTTGTTTTTGAGTTAACTCACTGAAGTGTGATCTGAACCTTTCACACTGCTGCAGTCATGTGGAGACCTTCTTTCGAATGAGGCTTCAGGTAGACACAATGTGTGTAATTCATGTGATTAGGCTGTGTAAATGCAAAGTACTTGCTCCTTGTTGCATTTTCTTCCTTATTTTAAGGAATTCTCAAATGCATTAGTTTGCATTATATAGATCAACTGCTTTCCTCCACTGGAGCGTGGACAGATTCTAGCAACAGTCAGGGCTGTAACCTCTACTAGATGGCTGCACACACATGGACAGATACTTCTGTGTTTCATACTTAAACATAGCCTTGCTTCCATCAGAAAGTATGGGGTCTGTCTCTTTTTTTTTTTTTCCTGTTGAGACCTTCATGTCACCTTCAGGAGTGTTTAGTTACGTGAACAGGTACAGCAAAGGATCAGAAGACTAGGGGAAGAGTAGAGCACAACTAGATGCGGTTCTAAAACCCTCAATAATTACTCTGATGGGAAGGCTTTTGGGTTAGACTCCTTCCCTTTGTGGTGCTGGATGAAAGGTGTCTGTAGATCAGCTCGCAAGCACAGGATCCTCCCTGTAGCATTTGTAGTGAGGAGCATCCTCTCTGTGCAGCTTTTGGTGAAGAAATGACTCCATGTGAAGAAATGGCTCCTCCACCTGAGCAGCCAGCAGGTCCCCAGCACATGCCTTTCTCTCTCCCTGCCCGTCCTCATCTGAAGCACGCCTCTGCTGGCAGCTGGGTTCAACAGCTGCCATGCTCCTCTAGAGAGGTGTCCTCTTCCTGAAACAGGGGAACTTTTTGCCACCAACTTTCTACCTAGTGCTTGGGATGACCAGATAATATCTGCAGGGTACCTACCTCCCTCTGTGCAAGAAGTTTCTGTAATTTGGGAAGCCAGAGCAAAGCTGGAATGATCTCCCATAGTGGGCTGATTGTATTTCTTTTTAAGCAAGTTACACATTTTGTGCTCCCTGTTGTGGCTCTCTTGTTGTCTCTGGCTGCTGGCATTCAGAGGTGAGGTCTCCATAAGTCAGGCCTGCTTTATGCACTCTCGGGTAACCTCAAGGTGGCTGTCTTTTTCGTTTCTCTGCCAGTGTTGGCTCTTGCCATGTTTTAGGGACAGAATTCTTAATTTACAGCCCTGAAGCAAAGCACAACGTTTTGGAGATGCTTTTCAATGCTTAAAACTGCTTTGTCTGGAGTTGGCAAGGCCCTCGTTAACCCCTGTCACCTGAGGCTTTGTGTTTGGCTCGGTTCCCTTTGCTGAGAAGCAGCAGCGAAGTGGAAATCGAAGGGCTTTTATAATGCCAGACAGCCTTTGCCAGGCTACAGGGATGTCACCAGTGTCTAGAGAGATGACATGGGGAAATACATAAAACCGGAGGGGAAAATAGTTGTCCGTGTGTCTCATTAATTTCATTTTTAATGGTGTGTTGCTTTGAGGAGATGTCACAGCTGGGTGGAGGGGGAGCAGGACACTGTGGCCAGTGTGTGTTGCATGAGTTGGTCACACCGCTGGGCAGCATTGCAGAAGTGACTCAACAGAGGTCCTGGCTGCTTCTTTTTATCATTTTTGGTTAATGGACAGAGTTCATATCATACCTCTCAAGGTGAGGAAAATTCTTTGATAATTGTATGAAAGATCCTGGCAGGTTCTCAGGTGAGGGAGGGTTGGGAGATCTTGGAGTTTTTCCTCTTGAAAACAGAAAGGTCAGGGAAATGAAGAGCACTACTCAGGTTTTCTGGAAGGGAGCCTAATACTTGGGAGCAATCACAGGCTGAAACTCTCTCTTGTATGGTTCCTAGGATGAAGCTTTCTTGGTTCCAAAGCCTTTGCAGGGAAGACTTGCTCCTCTCACCTGAGAGGCTGTCTTAGAACATGGAAATTCTTGTCTTCTATGTTGGTGTTACAGTTGCAAATCCCTATATGGGTCTAGTGCAGCAGAGCCAAAGCACACCTTCTTGCCTGCGACGGCTTGGGGTATGTAAGGCAGCAGGTGGAAGGAACAGGAGATGGCGGCAAGGAGGAATGGAATATGATGTAACTGGGAAGTGCTGG
>Ga0181612_180598_pt1 | contig 12780 bp, 7 predicted proteins | sample HoacroProtozoa21_FD_119630 | JGI IMG/M metagenome (GOLD analysis project Ga0181612, IMG submission 119630) | Hoatzin crop microbial communities from Cojedes, Venezuel. Combined Assembly of Gp0051906, Gp0051904, Gp0051908 | reverse complement strand
TCAGACATCCTAAAAACTCCTATCTGTAAATGACAGCTACCACAGTGATCACCACATATTGAATTTTATGTCATGAAGATGCTTTTCCAGTTTACTCCTTTTTAGTCCAATGACCTCCAAGGTCACCGGTTTTCTGTCAGATTGGTCCTACTCCTTTTTGGCTTTTGCCAGAAACTCTACAAAATTTCCCATAAGGAGAACACAGCAATGGCTGGAATTGAAAATAAAAAAGATGTTTTTCAGATGAATGAGACTTTATTTCAATCTATTCTACTGACTTATGGACTTGTGAACTTGTCACAGCTGATAATATTTTGAATTACAAGGCACAATGGATGCATTTCTGCCCCACATTATCAGGCTAAAATGACAGTATGAAATTATATGCTGCCAATGAATTCCAAAAAACTTTTCTTTTCAGCAAAAATATATCAGGATGGATTAATAAGATTGGGCAAAATAGCTTTGAATGGACATATTCTGAGAGGTATTTTTTAAAATATACAGCTTTGTCACATTGTAGAGAACCAGGAACGGCACAAAAGGCAGACTACAGTTTAGATTTCTTTGCCACAGGCTTTTAGCAAGCTTCAAGAAAGAGGAGTAAGGCTGAATTATGTTTTTTGCTAAGAGCATTAATATATAAAATGGAAAATACAGAGTGCAGCTAAGCAGGAGGAGACGTTAGTCTCTGTTCTCCTACAATGCTTGTAGGTAATCAAGGAAAGTAATAGTTTTGGAGTTATATTTCTCTTTCGAAAGACACTTTTCCCCTGTTCCACTACTCTCCACATTCTTTGCCTCTTACTTTCTACCTTTGAAGCCCTTCTCCAGTTTCTATTTAGCACTCTCTTGCTTTTTTTCCTGCCACTGCCTTTTTCTCCCATTATTCTCACATTCTTTCCTTCTTCCATCTCCTTCTCCTAGACTGCCTAGCTAAATGTAGGCGAGCAGGGACCTTCCCCTCCCATACACCTCACGATGGTGGCAAGACTTGATTCCAGGAAGTGTCATGCAATACACGGCAAGACAACTGGAAAAATGGTAAAAAGCAATCACTGACACCCATCAGCCAAGTGACTGATGATAGCCTGCTTTTGCCTTTCCCAACAGTCTCTTCAAACATCGTTTTCTGAAGCTCTTGTAATTGTCTTTGCTTGCTTAGAGCTGGGGTTTAGCAGAGCAAAAAGTTCTTCAAAGTTATCCCAAATGCTGAATGGAAGCTGTATGATTCTCTGCTGCTTTAGCGCAAACTGGTCCAGACTCCTTGCTTGTGTGCCACACTCGGAGGTTTTCTTTGGGCTGGGGACATTTTTTTCTTCAGAAATCCTTCTACATCTGGGGAAAATACCAGTAGGGGCACTGGACTGATAGTCTGGCAGGGGAGCTGCATTACTCAGCCACTTGGGTGCTAGGTAGCTTGCCAACTCACAGCAACTGGTCTGTGTCTCAGTTTCCCCATCTGCACAAACTGCATGGAAGTATTTCCTGTCTTGGTGAACATTCAGATGAAAAGCCCCACATTTATAAAAAAGGTAGTGGTTTATATCTTCTCTAGAGCTCCTTTCCACTACCACCAATTTGCATGCCAGTCCAGAATGAAACAAGAGTAGCTTAAAGAAAAGAAACACACGCACACACAAGCAAACAATTTTGTTCATTTTCAGGACCACCATAAAATAGTTTCCCACTTATCCTTAGAGACAGACAAGAAGGTATAGAATTGCTCTAGAAATAGATTAAGAGGTGCATACATTCTACAAGATACTTTCTTTGCAGGTTTTTTTTAAGCAGAATACGTCAAAATCACTCCGTGTCAGAGCTGACCATGTGCTGACCACTGCAGTCCGTGTGCCTGTTTACCCATTTCCCCAAATTCTTCAAAGATCGACAGATTTTCACTTCAGCCCAACCCCTACGATTACGTGTCCCATCTCCACTCAGCAAAGCTCAGATGATTTCATGGGTAATTCCTGTCCCAGACCCTTGTCTTCTGCGTATTCTCCACAACTCCGACAGCTTTGAATTTGAGCGTACAAGGACTCAGCTTTGCGGCTAGCCTGAAGAGAAACGCTTTCCGCGTTGCACTAGTTGGCGTGGTGTCAGAGACACAGCTTCTCGTGTTCCTCACTTTGACATTGCTCTGCTGCCTTTTGCATCCTGAGGTGCCTGCCCAGTTTTGTTTACAGATGTTAACAGCATCAGTAAACGCTTAGTGGCCCAAAAGCCGTCAGCTACCATGTCCCATATTGTGAAATCCATGCCACGTAGATGAAGACTTGTCTTGAATTTGTCTTTGTAACATTTCATTGGTTTCCCTCTTATTTTAAGGTCATGAAAAATAGTTTTGGCAATCTGTCATTTGACATGTGTACCAGCACCGTTAGCAGATGGCCTAAGCTAGATGAGCCTGCTGGAGCATTACTTTTACGCTGAGTATTTAACAGCACCCTAAGATTTTACTGTTCAGGGTTTTACTCTGCCAGCAGCAGACAATGCAGCAGCACACTTTGTTTATTCTCCATAAGGCAGAGAGGTAAATCCTTTTAAAAGGCAACCTTGTCACTATGGAGCATTAGATTTTACTCTGATCTAGAACGATGGCATTACTTGCTCGGAGGGCATTACCTTCCAAAATTAACTTATCGTCTCCTGGCAACCAAACTGCTCTCGCTAGAGTGCCAAAGAGCCTTCTGCAATGACCCGCCAGAGCAGGTGATGCTAATTCTCTTTATTTCCATCTTGAATTAAGGCCAGTGGAAAGACTGTAACTACTTCCCTATTTTTTTTTTTCTTGCAGAAGAAATTGCTAAAAGTGTCACACAGTTGCTGCTGTATCGCAACACAGAGGAAGATTTCTTCCTCCTCTGGCTCTGTATTACATGACGTGATGTAGTATCTCTAACTGTATATATTTCTAACTGTATTAAGCTTATCAACACCTGCTACGACACGGGACAAGCTTTGCTGTTTTCTGTCCCACTTGCCTCCAAACTGGCATTCAGCATATATCCAGGTTTTCTTTATTCAGTACCCACAGATGTTGACATCACCCAGCTGATCAGGATCTCCAGCCTATTGATAAGAAGGCACACCAGCTGTCTAGCAGACCTGGAAGGCCAGATAAAGTTGGTGATGATAGCAGGCAGATGATCCCAGGAGAAAGACAAGGGCAGAAAGAGAGAAGCAGCTTCCTTGATGATTCTCTTGAGGGTGCTTTGGAAACCTTGCTGGATTTTTGGTTGGTCATTTTGTCTAAGCCTCTGCGTTGTGTTCTCCTAAGCAGGAGCAGCTGCAGTATTAAATAGGCAAAGGATATTGAAGCCTTTCTGCTGCTGTGCAAAGTCTTGGAGAACAAATGAAACTGATGAATACGTCAGTAGTGTTTAGTTACATAATTTTGTCTCATTTCCAGGAAAAAGACTTGTGCTTTTTTCATAACCTCACGGGCCTGCACCTTGAATATTTTTCTTGTGTTGGTAAAAAGAGAGGATTTGCATGAGTTTTCCTGCAACAAAAATGTAAAGCATGCACACACATACACATACATACACGCACAAAATGCAGAAAAATCCAAGAAGCTAATATTTCCTGGACAAAAGCCAGAATTACCGGAATTGAGCAAGCAGTTACACAATTTTCTGCAAACAGCTCTGCAGACCCTGAGGCTACGCCATCTATCACAGCAGCCAGAGATAAGGCGCGACAGATCAGAATAAAATTCTCAATATTAAACTTTTCTCTGTTTATCTCTCATGGATAAAAATAGCAGTAGCTCCCAGGGCTGACTTAATAGCTCTGTCACAGGACTGCTCGCACTTTCCAACAATGCTATCAATATAGAAGACATTAAATTCTATTGCTAAGTAACTGGATGTACATCAGCTGAAACCACAACACCTCTGTGCCGGAGAAGACAAACAACAGAACACATAGCAGAGTGTGACAGCACTAAGCATATAATTTTACAAATATTTTTCACAGAGAAAAATCTACTAAAAGGCCCAGAAGGATAGTGCATAGCTTGCTGTCCCGAGTTCATTATCAAAACCCAATCTCTATTGCTTCGCTTTCGCAGTCAACAAAGGAATGGACGAAACACATGCAAATCCTGAGGAACTTTGAAAGACCAGTTCTTTTAGGGGCCTACATATTGACTATAAACCTCAGCATATCTGAAAATATTATGTTTGCAACGTGAAAGGAAATTGTAGTCTTGCTAATCACGATGAATTCCCCTGGAATCCAGTTTGGAGCACTGAGGACAGCTTCAAGGATCGGTTTTCACACAGAAAGTTTGAAGCATTAATATTCTATTTGCTTTAACAGTATCATCACTAAGGACAATCGAGAACATTTCTAAGGTACAGCCATGGCTACTTGATCAGCATATGACATCTGGATGGCCCAAATCCCAGCTTAGAGACCCCCTTCTCAGTGCACAAAGGCGTTCCCCAGGTCTGGGCGAGGCTGTACATCCACCCCCTGGGCTCAGACCCGTGCACAGGCTTGTGTTCTCCTGCTGGGCTACCAGCGGGAACAGGGGGAAGCAGCCAGTCGTTAGGGCAGCATGAAACACCCAAATGTCCATTCCCAGTCTCCTCTGAGGGAAAGGCAGCAGTTCACCAGCCAGACCTAGAACAGCCAGTAAAAGAAGGTTGTTCAGAGCACCATTTCTAAGTACAACTGAAAATACGACATACTTCTTGGTGCGCTGTTCACACGGCTGCTGCAAGGTACATCCTCTGCTGCCCTGCTGCCTGAGGTTGCTTTCTCGAGCAGGGACCCAAGCCAGCAAGGCCGTGTCACGTCACCATGTGCAGCACGGGGGATGCAAGGGAGCACCTGACCAGGCAGGCGTAGCATGGAGAGAAGCGTATGAGCCCATCCATGGTCTGCCTGCGTTCAGATAATACGACCTCAGGTGAGTCCGGGCTCAGACACAGGCTCAGGACCCACATTTAAAATACAGTATAGAAACGGACTGTGCTTTATTTCCCTAGCATGAACATCTTCCCACTAAGGTGGCCACAAAGCTGGATGACCTCACATACAACTGTTTGTCTTTGCTATGTGTCGGGTTCCCCAAATTCACTTCCATTTGCAAAATTGCCACTCACAGAAACAGATTCATCACTTGAGCACCAAACCTTTGGAAAGCCACACAAAACCATTTCAAAGACAAGCTGTTCTAATTTTTTATTAGTAGTTAAAAGCAAATCTGGAGAGGTGAACACTACAACCATCCATTACCTGCAGTTGTCAAGGTAACAGCTGCTTTAGGATTAATACCCAAAAGGTAGTTTGGCTTTCACCACAAACACTACAAACATTACATGTGTCAGTCAGCTGGCTACTCGCCAGTCCTTTCTTGCTTGGTGCTCATCCCAGGATACTTATTCTATTGTCTTTTCAAGAGCAATATAGTACTAGCCCCAAATCAGGAGGGATTTTTTTAATTGTATGTTTATAAATTATTTATTTATTTATTTATCCTTCAGCGGGCATATAACTATTGGCTATTCACCTCTCAATTTCCTCATCCACAGTGGTTCATTTGTCTTCCAAGAGAAATATACCACCTCTCTGATTCAGTTCTCTGAAAATACATTGTTTCTCTCTTGAAAAATCTTGGGAAATTTCAATGAACTCCCGTATTCCCAAAACATCTGTCTTTTTTGTTTTGTTTTGTTTTTTTTACATTGCATACCCCTACATGAGGGCATCAGATCTTTTCTTAAGGCGGGACAGATTTTCTCCAAGAAAGAATTTCTGGCACTAAGAAACTAGACTTGCACTCAGGATTTTCCAAGCGTCCTACAGGGCATAGCCCTGAAGTCTGAACAGAGATTTAGAGGAAATTGCCTTGGAAACAATGAACTCATTTCTCTGTAAATATTAAAAGGACACCTCTGGTTCACAGACTTTGGTGTGCATAACAGCAGATCATTCATCAGACATATTGGCAGTTGGTGTGAACTCCGCTGACAAAAAAAAGCAGTCTCTAGGGACTTCAGTGCATTTGTTACAGGCAGCTGAAAATATACTATTTTTCTCCTCTTGATTTTATTTCTCTCCTGTAAGGATCCTCTATTAGTCTCGAACAGCACTGTCATTTTGTGCCTTAAAAGTTGTCAGTGCCAATCAATGCTGCAATCCAGCACGCCCGTGACCTTGCTTGTTACACTGCCTCAAAAGAACTCACTGGACTTGATCTATAGACCCTCTCATCCAACGTCAGTCCCACAGTAAAGGAACACCATCATTTTTTCTGAGAACAGAGGGAGGAGAAATCCACTACCTTCTGTAAGCCAAAGCAAAAGGCCTGAAAGGAGTGTTTTTGACAAGACAATTCCAGCCGTGGGAACTATCACACTTGACATATACGACATTTTATCCTTTTCTAGGCAAGTATCATGCAGTAATTGCTCCTTCCAACCCCCAGCTGAGAAAGCTCGTGTTCAGGAGATTCTGGCATTTAGTCTTGTTGTCATTCCGCGCTAGGACCATCCCGTGTAAGCTGAAATACTGCACTCGCCTGGCAGTTTCTGGCTCTCTGTTTCAGAGTCCGAAATCCTCTGACTAACGGCGGGTCTCCAGTGTAAGGCCCTCCACCACACGCTTGGAAATAGCTCGTGTAACCTCCCCAAAGAATCACAGCGAAAGCTGGGCTGCCACTCCTACCCTCAAGATATGAAACAGTGCTCTGAAAGCTCCTTCTGTTTTCCTTCTCCTTACGAATGAAAACAAAAGCTGAACCTGGAGAATAGCTTTTGTTTTTTTTTTTAAATCCAGTTGCTCAGATGAGCTCTAACAGATTGCACAAAGCTCATTTCTCTTTCCTGCTACTCAGGCTGCACAACCATCATGTTGACGTTAATTTATGTAAAAGAAGGCAACAATTACAATGTCCTTAATATGCATAAAATTAATTAATCCCTTTTATTATTAATCCTATCAACGTGATGTCTGCGACATCAACATGACAGGATGATGCTTATCTCTCAGTATATAAACCTCTTGTTTGTAAACAATGTTGAGTAAATCTTAGTGACATACAACTTTCTGAAAATCACGCCAGGTTCTTACAAATGAAATATGAGGTTATGACATCCATACTTCTAATGGTTAGAGCTATTTCTAGGAGTTAGGTAATTAATGGTCCATTTCTTTAAATTTGATGTTAAAGAACAAATCTTGAGGAAGCTGATTAGATCAGAACATTCACTGCATTCATTTCAGACTGCAGTAGAAAGGATGGGGAACGTTTTGGGTGTCCTAAGGGTCAGTCTGCTTGGGAAGCCACCCTTCATATCCTAGCTCACCACCCTGTTGTAACTCTTCCACGTAGACTACCTTGGAGTACACTAAACAGAGTAAACGACCTCATGCAATGGCATTTGTAGTAATTTATTCTCAGAGTTAACACTTCCACTTATTTACTCTCAGAGTTACTACTGTTCCAACAGGAACACAACCTGTGAATACAGCAGCACTGCAACATCCGAGCCAGCCTGCTCTGCTGAGGTGTGTGCAGGCTTGTAATGTATCTATCGCTCTGATTTTAGCACGAAACAACTCATTTACTACCTTGTAAATCACTGCAAAAGGTTCTCCCATTTCCAAGACAGCCTTCATTGTTAAGCAGATATTCAGATACTGCAGTTATGAGTTCTGCCCAAACCTCTAGTTAAATAATATTTCAATCCTTTTATGCCAGCTTATCATAAAGACAAAATTTTTCTTCATTTCCCGCATAAGAAATAGCTTCCTTATGCTCACAGCTGTTTTATCTGGAGCACTGAGAAGGAAAAAGAAGCCAATTCCTTATCATCAAATTTACATGACTTCTGAACATGCCTCTGGGTGAGGCATTTAACTAAACAAGGCCAAGAAGTACGGTATTCTTCTTCACAAGCCATTCCTCATTAAGCTAGGTGAAATAAATCCAGTCCTGAGACGAGCTGCATTGCGCAAGACAGTGCCCCCTAAAACTGGAAAGTAGGTGCCCAGCCATCTCTGGTCTTTTGTTGTGTTAGCTTGTTGTCACTGAACCTGTCATGGAAAGGCTGTTATGGGGCACAGTCACCTACTACTGAAAGCAAAACAGGGAGCACAGGGGAGGAAACGAGGGCTGCACAACCATGTGGTGTCACGTCGCCTAGAAGGGCAGACAAGTAGCTGATCTTTCTCATAAATCCAGACCTGTCTATAGTACCACATGTTTACATTGCTATATTCTCCTTACAAAAGAGAATACCCAAACGTCAGGGAAAAAAGGGAATGCTTGAAAAAAGAAACAGAATATTAGCTGCCAAAAAAGAGAGCTCAAAGTGAGTTCTCGCAAGAAGACATGATCCTTGACCAAGTGGTGCTTCAAGGGGGATTTGAGAGCAGAGATGCAAGTAAAACTTGGAAAGGAGGTTGGAGGAAAGCTCTTCTGAGGATTAAAGATAGCATAGCAGGGGATACAAAACCACGATCACTGAAAAACGAGGTGGAATCAGTCCTCCAGCTACGAGGAAATCCAGCCCCGCGCGACTGCCCTGATCAGAGCGGGGATGATGCCTACACCGCAGAGCACACCTCCATCCAAGTCCCAGCGTCTGCCTCACCTGGTAGCAGATTCCTCCCGTTAAGTCCCTGCATAAATAATTGCAACCTCACTGTTTCTGCGCTATGAGGACATCCCGGGGTCTTTTGCACCACCGCGCTCAGGTGTCTGACCTGGGAAACGAAGTCAGCGATGTGAGAACTTTTTTACCCATCCGGAAAAACGACAAGATGGTTGTTGGAAGATTTGCAGATTGTTAGGTAAGGTGAGCATGTTTTAGCCTGAGCTGACACACTGCTTCGTATAGCCCAGCTGCAGTCTTTTAAACAATACTGAGAGTGTTTTAATGTAGATGTTAAAAAAGAGACAGAGTCATAGAATCAACAGCTTGTGACCGTAAGGACACAGAAAGACATATGCATATACAACAATATTAGATTAACTGTTATTTACAGACAATCTTTTTACCATTATTGCTTATTTATTATCATTAGCTTCTAATTAATATGCATTTGCTTCCTTTTTCTGATCTTTACAAATGCTGTGCTGCCCATCTCAAATTGAATTTTCCATCACAGTGCCTGCCCTCCCAGCGATTTCCTGTAACTAAAGAAGAAACGGAGGACACAGGATGAGATCCCACCAGCACTGCGCTTGGCTGCTCATTTCAGCGGAAGGACAACGGTTTGCCTTTCTCTGAATGAAAATGACAGCTCCTAAAACAACTAGCGACAGCCTGAGGGTGCAGAGGGCGGATGACAACTCCGACCCTACCTGCTACCAAGCCTCCCCAAGGGGGCTGACTCCGTCCTTACGATGGGCCTTCATGCTGACCTTGCAGAATCGATGTCCGTCAGTTTCGGTACACAATCTGACAGTCGCACAAATATAAAACCTCCTTCCTCCCACTCTGCTCTGGATGTAAAATATGAAGTATGTGGTGGAAAAGATGCTTAAAAAACATAAGGAATTTCATTGAGGCACAGGAAGTTCCATCTGAACATGAGGAAGAACTTCTTCCCTCTGAGGGTGACGGAGCCCTGGCACAGGCTGCCCAGAGGGGCTGTGGAGTCTCCTTCTCTGAAGATATTCCAGACCCACCTGGACACGGTCCTGTGCAGCCTGCTCTGGGTGACCCTGCTTCGACAGGGGGGTTGGACCAGATGTTACCCACAGGGGTCCCTTCCAACCCCAAACATTGATTCTGTGAATTTGGAAGGTTTCCACAGCTGCAAAAACCAAATTTGCGAAGCATCAAAGAACCAATGCAAAACAACTGCCTGCAGAGTCACTGCGAGCAGCCCCATCCAGCCAGGGGAGCGACCGGGAGGAGCAGTTGACCATGGCCATGGGCTGTGCTGACCGTTCTTGCCTTGCTCCTCACGCGGCGGCATCAGTACCCTCCGTTCCCTTTTTACAGCTTAATGTCGTCTTCTGAGCTGCGTTTCACCACAGTGGCATTGCATGGAGGCCACAGCTCCTCGAAATGTCGTTGGTATAATAATTAAGCTGACTGTGATAGATGCCTCTGAACATCTTGACTGAGCTGCTTTTTCAGAGAAAACAATTCTCCAGTGCTTTGGAGAAACGAAGTGCGGGTCCCAAGGAAAATCCCTGCAGGGCTTATAACTCTTCCAAAAATAAATACGGCCTCCAGATCTTAAGTAGCATATTAAGCAAAAATGTACTTAAATTTGTTAATTGTGTCACACAGTACTGAAACGCTTGGGAGAATACTGGAGTTTTCCAGTAGTTATTTAAGTCTGCATCCCTACTGTTCTCAAAGTGATTATCAACTTCTTCCTCCCCAAACTACTGTCATAGTCACAGCTTCCTTGTCACACGCCGCTTAGGTAAATCTGACACATGAACGGAAAGATATTCATTATTTACAGTGTGAAACATTTTAACCTCAGAATAGCATGCATGCGTGGTGTGCATGAACTTATATATTTTAGAGGTATATCACAGAAACCGAGGCATCATATGCTGCCTTATTTCCTATACCCATTCTGTTTAATTCAACAGAAAAAGTATGTCCAAACCCCATATTTTGTGCGTTATTAAAGGGAAAGGTGAAAAACACTGAGCACTGACAACCATTCTTAGAAATAGTTCAAATAAGATTATTGTCAAAGTGTATGAATAAAGTATTTTCTGATGGAGTATCCTTACTGCTTTCAAGTATAGTCTGCTTCTTCCCTCACCCGCTGCTTGGGTTGCACATCGATGCCACATTTTCATCTCAACTGTTTTATTTCATGACTGTTGCAAAGATACACAGCAACTCCGAGGAGCCGAGCGGTGTCCAAGAACAGCTTACAGCTGCTTGGCAAAATACTGTCTTTATAATGAAGATCTGTACTTTTGATGTGTAAAAAATACAAGCTAACCAAAGAACACCTTTGCTCACGAGCATATTGATGTGAACAGCCTTTGGGTGTGGGTGAACATCTAGACACCACTTGCATACTCCAGGAAACAATTTTATAATTCGCGTGGCTTTTTCAGGAGTACTTCAGCAGCCGCTAAAACGCAGCCATCGTCGGTGCTTTTCTGTGCTCCCTGCAACGAGCCCCAGTAGCTGCACCCGGCGAGCCCGCGCCCGCAGCCCCAGCGTGCTCCGTGCGCCCCGTACCACTGCGCAGAGCTCGGCTCTCCTCTCTCGGCTCATAGGCTGTCAGCCCTTGAAGTTCCATCTCTTTCCCTTCACGTGACAATGACAGAGGGAACAACAAGCCTTTGAGTCCTTCCCACTTCCCCTGATAGTGCCAAGTCACAGATATCAATCCCACAGCTAGCAAACCACAAACAGATGATTTTAAAGGGTTTTTTAATAATATAGGAAGTTTAATAAGCCTATAGCTAAACCAACTGAGCATCACATTTTTCATATAGCAACAGGAGGCTTTGTCTCCCATCCAGGTTTTCCACTGTTTTCCAAATGAAGTAGGATGTTATTGTTTAACTTATAGATTTATTTTTTTTTTAATTGAGGACTGCAAGTTACGGGAGATATCTCTCTCTGTATTCTGAAAATAGGTGGAAGTTATCTTCAATTTCAAAATTAAAAAAATCACTACAACTCCACCACAAATTCAGTATTACTGTACAACTATCAACGAATATTTACAAAATTTTATATCTTTCTCCTCGCCTTCCGGAAACAAGCATTTCAAGATCAAGTGAGGAAGAACCCTAAGCCTAGTTATCAAGCAAGAGCAAACAACTATCATGAAGCAAGAGCAAACAACTATTTCCCCTATCATGACTGAACGTGAAAAGCACATTAATCTTCTCCTTTGCAAGCCTTCAGAGTAGTGGACAGACTAACTGCTTTCCTCTTCTCTGAAAACCAGCCTGTTAAGCGAGACCCTTGATTGGAAACATTTTAAAGTTTTAACTAACCTGGCTTTATCCATGGAGCCAAGGCAAGGACGGAAATCAGTTTAAAAGAGTGAATGTAAAGCTGAACACCAGAGAAGCAGCATCTTTCAAGCCATACCTCACTCACATCCTAACACTGACCATCCACATCCTACTCTCCTTTAAAGAGCAAACCTGAAGAGGACAGAGTCTTACTCTGGGACATTCCTGACAACGCTGCAGAAGCACGCAGGCAGCCCCAGGACCTGCCCAAGGCGGCAGAAGATGAGAGAAGCGTGACCACTTGAGCTGAAAAACGCAAGGAAACATGGAAGTCTGCAGGATTTCTCAGCCTCCCCTCCCTGGTGAGGCTTCCGAGGGCTTCGCTCACCCTAAGGACGGTGGCACAGCTCAGCAGGTACCCGGGGCACGCCAGGGCTACACCGCTCTCTTGATAGCTTTTGCCTAGACCCCGCTGGAGACCACTGCTGCAACTCCAAGCTGCTGAGGCCCTCAGGTTTTTCAAGTAATGGATCAAGCCAAAATCTTCCGGTGTAAGCCAGTGCACTTAACTAGTCACACATCTCACAAGGGAATTTAGACCTTACCTCTGTTGTTGTCTACAGAACAAACAACTTTTCAGAGATGCCTAAAACCTGTATGGTTCTTGTGGCCAAAATGTGTTAGGTGTTTAACATGTAGGAAAGTTTTACAGTAATGACTCTGATGGTGTGCAGATAAGTCCCCACGTTGTTGGCTAGAACGGTCCACCACTGTCAGCAAGAATCATTTGGCATTAGCTGTCACAGAATCACAGAATCACAGAATAGTAGGGGTTGGAAGGGACCTCTGTGGGTCAT
>Ga0181612_169850_pt1 | contig 12780 bp, 10 predicted proteins | sample HoacroProtozoa21_FD_119630 | JGI IMG/M metagenome (GOLD analysis project Ga0181612, IMG submission 119630) | Hoatzin crop microbial communities from Cojedes, Venezuel. Combined Assembly of Gp0051906, Gp0051904, Gp0051908 | reverse complement strand
GCTGTATTGATTTCTGCAGCTAATAGACTGGGTGCATCACTACAGGTAGGAAGCTGCGCCCAGTTGTGCAGGCAGACCACAGCACAGTTGGCAGCGTTTGGAATAATCGGTGTTGTTCGGTGATGGGCAAAGCCCAGCCCGTTGTCTCGAGGCATGTCCGATCGCTTTCAGGCTGGACTTTGGGCTAAGCCAGGCTTTCTGACCTCACCCCTGGGCCCGTCGTGGCAGACATTTTGCGTGGCATTTGTCTTTCTCGCGCCTGGGTGACGGTTCGGCATGGCTCTGGGGGTCGTGCTGGATTTTCTGATGCCTGCGGTGTTACCGAATTCAGCGCAGGGGATGCGAAGCGGCCGAGCGGCTGGAATACATCTTGTGCTCCAGGTTCCTTCTGGGTGATTTGTCATTCTTACGTTCTGTCTGCTTTAATGAGGTTTTTGGGTTTAAAATAGTATTAAATGGATTGCATTATATTACACCAGAGAGGCATAACTCTGTTCCATAATTTTTACATCCAATAACAATGTTTTATTATGACAAGCCAAAAAAAAGTCAGCATAATAGAAATTGTGCGTTGTTTTTGTTTCGGGTTTGCAGAGCATGATTTAATTAACTTCTGTGAACCCTAACAGTGCAGAATACCAAAACTTCACTGCAAAGTGTGCCTGTAGGAGGGTGGTGGTGACCGTTGGCTACCACACATACACGTGGTTAAATAAATACTTTCTGACATTTTTCAAAGACTGAGCCATCAGCCCCTAGAGTGCCTGAGTGTGTGGATGTGAGTGGCGATAACGTTTAACTCCACCAGCCCTGCACTGAATCCAGTGATTTCTATTTTATTGAAGAGTGTCTTCTGGAAAGTAACAAATCTGAAATCGGATATATGGGGAGCTGGAGAACGCGCAGCTCTCGGGGTTTCTACCAGAGGCCGATCACATTCACCACTTGAGAAAATAAGCTTCAAAGTACTTGCTCTGTGATTGGGATGTGTCGGGGTTCAGCCAGACATTCCTGCGTCTTTCTCCAGCGTAAGAGCCCTTTAGTACCTGGTATTTTATCTCCAAGAAGGTACTTATGCCCTCTTGTCAAGTTGTCCCTCGATCTTTGCTGCCAAGCCCAGCAGACCCAGCTCGGAGTCTCCCGGCTTTGGCAGATGTGGGATGTGCCCAGTTTTACAGCTGATGGGTCTTGCGGCAGGTAAAGCGATAACCGAGCACAAATCTGGCCCCTGAGCCAACACCGTGAACAATTAATGCAATTTTTGCTGTGGCTCAGAACTGGATGAACACAGCTTCCACATAAATCTGTGTCTGAAGCAGCGCTAAGGGTGTATCAAAATCCAGATTGATCATCTAAGTGTTGAAAAGAAATTAATATTTTTTTCCGTTGGGTATCAGAGCATACAAAGGAACTGGTGATTCAAGTCATAGTAATTTGTATATGGAAAGACAGAAGAAAAGAAAACAGCAGGAACAAGCAAGTAGGGATTTGGGTCTGAAATTTAACTCCCGCAGAAATCTGGGCCTGGAAGAGTGGGGTCCAGTGCAGAAACACCTCTTATAGCGAGTGTGCCTGAAGGCATGTCTGCGGTTTTTGAAGCCAGAGGAAAGTCGCCCGCACTGCTGCGCTGTCCCCTCACTGCCCTACCCAGTGGCCCCTCGCTGCCCCGTCCCGTGCCGAGCCGGCATCTGAGCGATTGCTGCCCGTCTCCCCTCTGAACCACGCAGAAAAAGTTCATTTGCTTGACCTCTAAGTGTTGCTTGGGCAGAACTGTGTATTTTTAACCTCCTTAATTACTCGATCAGTACACCGCACTAATTCACGGGTAGTGCTGTGGGTTTGTTTCTGATACCATCCTAATGGGAAGCAATGTTCTTTACTTGGACACATAGGCAACAGATATAAAACAACAAAAAAGGCTTTTTTCCAAGTTGGAGTGATACTGTAGTTAACCACATTAGGGTTTAACAGGGCATGAAATAACTGTCTGCCTTGTGGCACTGCCAGATCATCTCAGCGACTCTTGCAGCCAGAAGATAAATAGGTATCATCGTCGCAATGATGGAAAAATACTTGCAAAGCCGACAGCCAAGAGCATCGATAGCATCCAAACAGAGCTTTGGAAACTGCAGCTAACAGGCAAGAAGGAGAAACACATTGGCCCGTGAAACTACTGACCAGCCAGTTCTGAAAAGGGATTTGTATTAGTTGATTTAATAATTAATCACTTCCTGAGTGTCATCAGTGTGATAGTTCCTGCATCATTCCAGGTTTTGGGAAGGGCAAAAAATGCATTTTGAAACAAAAAGTTTACACCAGATACCTGGGGATGTTGATGCCTATCAGTACTATGTAGAGGGATTTGGTGAGCATGAACAATGCAGCTAAAGCAAATTTAGGACATAGAGAAGGAAGAAACTAAATAGGAATACGCTAATTGAAATAAGAAATAAGAGGAATAAAAAGTGGATGTTGAATGACAACTGCATGAAATCCTCAAGCTAGTGCCTTGGTTAGCGTCACATGAGGGCTTTGGATATTACTTGGTTAATCTGATGCACAATCCTGTTAGAAAACGCTGGATAAAGCAGAAAGGAGAAGTTAATTTGGCCTTTCCCTTAATACACCTCTTTGTGCAATTCTTAGTGGAATCCATTAAAAATCTCCAGTCCATGATCCTTTTTAAAATTCTAATTAATTAGGATCCCTGGTGATGTGTTCCTAATCAATTCATATAATTAAAATTTTTAACTAATAAATAAGAGTAAGGGGAGTGTTGAAATAGCTTTAACATCACTCCGGACTGGTGCTGCTCCGACTTTGCCGGCGGTTGGCTCAGCTGACGCGTTTGCCTTTTCTGGTGCCTGAACCTTTCCAGGTGCCTATAAACGGCACATTCACATGAATTCATAGTAAACTGCTGCTAAAATTAAAACGAGGTCATATTTTTATAGTAAATTTCCCTCTTGTCCCCGCATTTTGAAAGGTCGGCACAGATTCTGTTGCTCTTTATCCTGCATTGAGGATATTTTGGTCTCCCCAAACCCCAGGGCCCGAGGAGAACCTGGAGAGAAGGGTTCTCTTGGACTCGGGGCAAAGCCGTGCCCGGCAGAGTCTGAGCATGGGCAGCGCTGCCTGCGCCGTGGCTTTGCCAAGGAACAGGCAGGAGCCTGATGTTCTACAAAATCCCGACAGATTTAGCAGCGGTGGTGGCATCCGTCGGGGGGATGCTTCTGTTCCTGTGCCGGGGGGCAGAGGGAGCGGCTCGTCAGCGAGGGTCCTTCGTCAGCCTTGGTTTAGTCTGGCACCACTAATTTCAGCTCGGAGAGATCAGAGGACAAGACGAATGTGCCAGAGCTCATATATTTGAAATATCTTATTCTCTCACATATATATCTGTGTTATCTCAGTACAATATGTTAATCTTTATGAATTCCTTAAAAAAAAAAAAAAGGTAAAACTTGATTTAAATCTTATTAAGAGAGAAACTCCCTCGTGGAGATGGAGATGCAGAGTATCAATTTTGTATGCAGGACTTGTATTTAATTATTATCATAACAGTCCCTTAACACTATTACAGATTAGTCCACGAGGACAGGAATGGAAATTTTAGATTATTCAATTACTGCATAAACCCTGGGACATCACTGCTAAACCTTCGCAAAGGTTTCTTTTGCTTTTGGTCCTGAAAGTGCGACGTACCTAAACGAGGCATTACGCGGGCTGTACAACCTGGTGATAATAGCGTCGTTTGCTCTTACAGCACGTGAGCTGGGAATATGTGCTAGGAACAAGATGACCTCTCCTTTCAGTGAATGACCAAATGGGCTTTTCTGTATTGTATAAAATAACCCATCGTAGAGTATTAAACTGCAACATGTTTTTATGTCTCTCAATTCCCTGCTGTTGTCAGTGAAATTTACTTGGAAGTTATTATCGGAGGGTGAGAGCAACTTGTGAGATCCCACGCTCAAGCAGCACTCGTCTGGAGAACTATTCCTAGGACAGTCGGATCCAATTCGCTTGAATTTACATGGGCTTTGCTCGCCCTCAGAGGTGAGCTGTGTGGTTTGCAAACTAATTAGGGTTGCGTTGTTCAGTCGGGCTGTTTAATGCATTCCAGAGAAATACTGTGGAATGGCTGTGGAGGAGAAATGAGAGTTTAATGTGAAAGGCTTTCTGAAAACACGACGCACGTGTGTGCATACATTAACACAAACAAGCGCAGCTCTGAAAGCAGAGGAGAACATCTCCTCGAGGAGGAGTGGCAGTTTTTATACAGGTCGGTTCTTTATCATCGCTCCTAAGGGTATTTTCCTCACCTCTCTCCTGATATTTGACTTTTGCCATTCCTAACCAGGCTCTCCCTTAACCTCCCGTAATGCATCAGAGGGCAGAGGCTCCAGCAACATCTCCCCGCCTTTGCCGTGGCACGGACGCCTCTGCGCTGGATACGGTGGGCAGATGCTCGTACAGAAAGGTGGGAGGGGGTGACTCCTCGTGCGCTGTGGTTGAGTTTTATGCCGTTCCCAGTTCTAAGTGGTGTTTACGGCATCCAGAACGCCGGGCTGTGATGGCATCTCATCGATTCATGCGTCTGTGGCAGTCCTGGGGAAATCAGAGAGTTGGTTCACCGTTTCTGAAGGGGAGTATGGATTATCATTAAATCTGGAATGGGTCTCCTGAGACTCCCTTCTGAAGGGAACATACATATCAATAATCCGTTTTCTATATCGGGATCCTGATGTATTTGCTTGCAGTAGCATAAATTCACAGTAAATGGTCGTGGGTTTTGGCGTCTTTTCCTAACGCCCCGTATCTGTCAAGGAGATTTTATTCTTTAACAGACCTGTAACGCACCTAATTCTTTAATTGGCATAGCTTATTTTATGGTGTGTAACTTCAGCAGTAAAAGCTTTCTTAGTACCTGCGTGTCTCAGAACGGAGAGTCAGCGGAGATCAGGGCCAGGGCTGTGTGTGGTGTAGGAGGAGATGCTCTGCCTGGGGCTGCTGCAGTCGGGGTCGACCCGCTCGGAGCCTGGTCTCGCCAAGCAGATGGATGGTACCAGTTGCTGGTGTAGCAGGCGGGTACGTGCGGGAATTGTTTATTCGGAGACATGCTATTAAATATTTGGCTTTAATTCCTGTGTGGGCTAACTCACACCAAGCCACCGGTGCATTGCTGTGCAACGCTCTTGGAAAATGCGTCTTTGGGAGAGAACTTTCAGAGCTGACATACTCCAAACTCGCCGCTCGCGAAGCGGGTTGGCTGCGGCGTGGCCTCTGGGCAGTGCGGTGTGAGGGGCAGGCAGGCCACGGGCCGCGTGCGCGGTCAGCAGGCGAAGGCAGCTGCCCTCGGGGTGCTCCTGGCCCGGCAGAACTGACCTGCGCAGGGCTCCCAGGGCGCGGGGGACCCCCGGCGCGGCATGGGCCCACGGGCGATGCTCGCCTGGTCAGCGGAAGAAAGAGGGTCTGTGTTGTTTCTTGTTACCCCGGCACGCGCAAAGCTGTGCTCATCGCAGTGCTCGCGAAGCAGCTTGGGCCCGTGCTCGATGTTAAGTGTTGTGTGCTGATATTTCTGTTTGGTCAGAAGCCGAAGGACTTTCTCGATTCAGCAGGAGGCAAACAGATGGAAGTGCAGCTGCAGGCTGCTTTTACTCCCGGGCGTTTCCCCATTCTTAAGGGCTGTCGGGTTGGGCGTCTTGTGTTGGGGAATCCCCGTCCCCTGCCTCGTCCCTCAACGCGTGCCACACAGCGCGCTCCGGAGAAGGGCTTTGCTGTGACAGGGGAGTGGAGATCTGTGGGGAAACTATTAAATCTTCTGACGCCGTAATACGGCTTTTACTCTGTATTTTCTTCACTCTCTCAGCCTGGCAGCATCAGTGCAGAATAAAATAACTAAATACCGTCTGCTGGATGACAGTGTTTCGCTTGCGGACCGTCACTTCGTCTGTGAAGTTGGGTTACTGGGAGGCTTCCAGATGGAGACCCTTGGTAAACGGGGGGAGCCTTAGCCTGCAAGAAGTGAAAATAAATTCACAAAGAAACAAAAAGTCTGTTTCTTATTCCTGCTTTTGCGAATAGTCTTTCCAGTGACATACTGGGAATGGACTGAACTATAGCAAAGCAGGAATGGAGGAGAGCTCCGGGGTGGGGAGAGCAAATGTTACATTTACTTTAACCGATGTAACGCCAAGCAACTGTTTTTACACTCAGTTCGCACATATTTTTGGACATGAACCAGAATGTAAAGCATTTTTGGCTTTGGTTTTCTATGAGTAAAGGAGAAAAGGTGGAATAAAAAAAGTTTAGTTGCTTTCTCAGGCTGATTTCGCTTGTATTTGATTCCTTCCACCGTTAGTTTTGTGTGATTTCAGGGTAAGGGATCCTTACTGTTCCTAATGTGCTTTTAACAGAAGACAACTTTTAAAACTTCAGATATTGAACTTTCTTTTTTGAAAACAATTTGCTTCATGGCAACAACTGAGGCGTTTGCATAAACGTTATGAAGCAAAGCTACGAGCAGGAGCTTTTGGGAGCGTGGCTCTGCTGGAGCATGTTTGCGTTGGATTTCAGATGAATGGCGTGGTGGGTTCAGTGTCTGCCAACAGTGGAGCAGCGAAGGGTACCTGCAGGGCAGGCTTGGCGTATTTGCCGTAATTGTCCTTGTGGTCTGAATGCTGTGACAGTAACGTTAAGCATTGTGTGGAGTTATTGCTTGTATACCAGCTCGTACGTTTTGAACACAGCGGAAAAAATAATCTGTAGGCTTTTTAATGTAGTTTAGCAAAAAAAAATCTTCACAGTGAATTAAAAAAAAAGTGACCTTTTGACTTCACGAGTAATCTTAAAATACACCAGAGAAGAACAGCGAAGGCATTTAGAACAGTTATGTGGCTTGTGAAGTTTCTGAAACAAGATGCCAAATGGCTGCACCCAGGTATAGTACAAGGTACGGCTGTAACGAGGAGCTGACGGGTGGTGAAGACAGCGGAAAGGCTGAGAAGTGGGGGCTGGATGATACATAATGTGGCCGCAGTGTAGTGCCAGGAGAGGAGCCTTCAGAGCCAGCCAGAAATGATGGGGGGGTTTCTTCTGAGCACATGGGGGACTCAGGACCCCTTTTTGGGTGACGGGCAGGTGCCCAGGGCAGGGACAACTGTCCTTTTGACGCAGGGCGGCAGATTTGCAGTCGCAGTTCAGGTAATTGCTTTGTAATTGACTGCATCACCATTTTTTCCCTGTGTTTAATAAATAGCACAAATAAAGCTGAGCCACATGTGGTGGGATTGTAATTCAAATCCCATTCACTGAAGTCTGAACATTTTTCATTTAGCATGTAAAGGCAGCTTCAATGTAAATTATTCCAAAAGGATCTCCGTGGACTAATGACATTAGCGTCTAGATAGATTGAAATTGTTTGAGTAATTGATGCTGCAACTGCACCACATACTGTGGGGGAAAAGAGAAGGAACCCGGTGCTGTGAGTCTGCACACTCCTCCCTTGAGGAGGAATGGGGAGGCTGAGAATGCTGGATGGGTCTAAAGAAACGGGGGGAGAAACGTCAGCCCCTGCGCTGGGCTCCACACCTCGGGATGGGTGCTATTTCAGTTTCTCCATCTTCCTCTTGATGTGCCTGCAAACCAGTGGTAGACATCATGCTTGTTTCTGGACACCCCCCCAAAACAAACCACAAAAATGTTATAGATATTTGTATATACTTTTATATTATTTAGTCATCCTCATTAAATAAAACATTAGAACAAGTGTGCGGACACAAAACCGCCCCGTACCCCCTTCTGAAACGTGAGCTTTGTGTCACTTCAAAGGCTGTGCAGCACAAATACACACTGACGTGTATATTGACTATTTCAGTTTAAAGAAATTAGAAATTAGACATATTTTCTGCCAGCTCTGTGGGAAAATCCATTTACAAAAACAAAATCCAATAGGAGGTCTGAAGATTGGTGGCCAGAAATGAACTATTTTGAGAATAAAATGTATGGAGATTGGATTGCTGGATCTGTGGTCTTGGTTTAACGTGCTGGGGACTGGAGATGGGCGTGGAGGTGTATTGGTCTGAACTTCATCCCAGTGTTTGCAATTTAGACGAGAAAGTTTACAGCAAAACAAAATAAGCATAAATACTTTTTGGACTAGAGACGGTGGTCTGCATTTGCTTTCTCGACCACATAGTTGTCGTTCTGTGCATGCGTAGAGAAAGACTGACTCCAAAGACTGAAGTCGTTAACTGCGGGTCGCTCGTCACACAGCTTCTGGAGCGTTTTAAATGGGTGCAGCGCAGCAGGGTACAATTGTTGCCGTTCCTCACAAGATTAAGAGGTTTCCTTCTTCTGTAGGGATCCCTGCGACTGCACGGAGGATCCAGATGCTGAAGCAGCGTGTGCCTTGTAATCTTGTAATTGTATTGTGGGCTGTGACGGAGATAAGGGCTTCCAGTGGAAACGAGGAGCCTCGGTGGCTCTGCGCTATGCGTCCAGGTTTTAATGTGTTTATATTTATTTATTTATTTCACGGTGTGTTGGAAAGGAAAGCAGATCTCATTTGCTGTATTGCTAATTTTGTAAGCATCAGAGATGCATTAAACATTTTAATTTCCTGAGTTCCTGTTGCAAAGACGGCAATCGCTTGCAGAAGTGTGCGTGGGGCGGGGAAGCAGTCAGAGCAGAGTCATGTTGAGGGTTTGAAGGCGCGGGAGTTCCTAAATCCCCAAAACGCAGCACAGACACAAAAGCTGGCAAAACAGGATTTCGGAGTGTCGCGCTGTCCTGCACACAAGCACGTTTTAATGGCCACCACTTTGTAGGATATTATTTACTCACCCTTTTTATAGGTGAGAGATAAGAATTAATTAGCCAGGGTTTGTACAACTCTTCAGAAGTATAAAGCATTAATTGCATACTAATACCCTGTGGTCAGAAGTGACAGGGAGATGCGGTGCAGAGCGCTGGGGCTGCGGCGGCCGGGGAGCGCCGTCGGCTGAGGGTTCGCCACCGCGCCGGGCACCCGCTCGGTGTCTGCACCCCGTGCCTGAAGTCGGTGCCTTTATGCAGCCGGACCGGCGGGTGCAGGCTGGCGGTGACGGTCATGGCAGTTCACTTGCGCGTGCCGATACCCCTTTCACACACTCCGAGTTGCGGCTGTGGTCTCCGGGAAATGGATATGCGGGCTCCTAATGACGGAGCTGCATGAGCGAGGTCTGGGGAGCTGCAGTCCTCCGGGATCCAGGTGGGATGCTGCAACCGCTCTCGCACGCCGTGCGTCTGTGCGCAGCAGACGGTGAGAGTTGCACTTACCAGTTCAGCTTGATGCTTTGTCAGGGTTTTATAGATAGTTGCACTTTGAGTGCCAACTGTTTGCAAAATGAAAAAGCGCCTCAACAAGCGCCTGGAAAATAATCTTTTTGCAAAAAAAAAAAAAAAAAGACAGAAAGCAGGCAAGCATCTTCAACAAAAAACAAAAGGGCACTGATGAGATGTCCACCCCTGCTAACATAGCTGAGATAATGGCTGGTGATGGGATGGAGCTGGCAGGAACGAGATCGCTGGTGTTTTCCACTCACTGGGTATACCGGGTTTGAAACCATGGTACAGCCAGACACTGAGCAAACCAAATACTCTGTTTCTTAGAATAAATTAAGTGATGTTCTCGTGGGGACTCAGGTGAACTTGGGTTGTTTGGCACTTTCCAGGAGACAGGTAGCACTCTGCGGGAGAAGCTCATAGCCGAAGCTGAGACAAGTCAGTTGCCCAGACCTCAAGGAATTAGTTTGAAGCAGGAGCTGTTCTTCCTGTGTCTGCTGTAGGTCAAATTAAAATTGAAAAATCGTAGGGAGGGAGGGCTCTATTGTATCAATGCTACAACAAGAAAGCACAAGTGACCCTACTGGCAATTAAAGTGATGTAGCAAATGTAAATTATTGTACTTCAGAGGGAAAAACTATTTTTCTACTCCCTGCTTGTCTTAAAAATGTCGTGGACATTGGGTTAGGTTTAGCAATTGCCTCATCTTTGCAAAATACCTTTTCATTATAATTGTATGATAATGCATGCATCCGTTCCGGCGTTCCCATATTTCTGCTGCCATCGCGTGGCTGCCGGGGATTAACAGCGGTCTGTCGTGCGGGGAGAGACCCCGCCGCCGTCCCGGGGGGCTGCCGGTGGGCGCAGCATGGCCTGACCTCCGAGACCCCCGTCCGTCCCCTCGGCTGGCTGCTCCCCATGGCAGCCGGCACCCCTGGCCCTCCCTCCTTCCCTCCCTCCTTCCTTCCCTCCCTCCGCTTTGGCCCGAGTGGCCTTTGCCACCCCGGCTGCCGGGCTCCCTCGGGTGCAGCAGCTCCCGCTCCCCGGCGCGGTGCAGCGTCAGCTCCCTCCCCTGTTTCTGGGGACTGTTCTGCACCTCCGGCCTCACCCTCCTGCGCTTCAGGTTGCGAGGAACCCGCCTGCGAGCCAAGGGACAGAGCCTTTGGCCACCAGCGTTGAGCCCTTGGGCAGCCTCTCCTGGGATGGGTGTTGTGCCCGCTGAGCCCTGTGGCCGCCTCTCCCAGGACCGACGTTGTGCCTGCCAAGCCTTGGCCGCCAGCACTGAGCCCTTCGGCAGCCTCTCCCGGGACCGGCGTCGTGCCCACCAAGCCTTGGCCGCCAGCACTGAGCCCTTGGGCAGCCTCTCCCGGGACCGGTGTCGTGCCCGCCAAGCCTTGGCCGCCAGCACTGAGCCCTTGGGCAGCCTCTCCCGGGACCGGCGTCGTGCCCACCAAGCGAGCCGTGGGGCTGCAGCCGCGGTGCCCGCCGGCCCTTGGGCTCTGCTCGGGGTCTGCCAGGCAGCGCAGCCCGGTGACCCCGGTGCTCCACACCGCCCGAGGGGTTACTGGAGCTTGCTGAGGAACAGCCTGCCAACCTTGGGCGACTTGACAAGGCTCGGTTTTATTTTTTGCCTCCCTCTTCTACACCGGGTTTGGAAAAACCAAAGGTGTTTCCAAGGGCAGCAGACCTGGGCTGCTGCTCCAGCCATGGCTCTGATCGGACGCGGAGCCGCAGGCTGCCCGTCCCTGCTGTGTGCCGTAGCCGCCATGCACTCCCGTGCCCTGCCTGGGACCTCTTGTGAAACGAATTCAGCTAAAGGTGTACCTAAACGTGGCAGTTAAGCGTTTGGGGTGTCAAGTGGTGGGGATCTGTGAGAGCAGAAACTTTTCTTGCCACTGGCGAAGAGATCTCTGCCTCCTTTGTCTCAGTGGGGGTTTGCACGTTACGCCGAGCACAGCCCCAGCAACAGGCGGGAGGGTTCAGGTCACGCGGTCCCCAGCGAGGACCCGCATCCCAAGCTGGGGTGCGGACCTGCTGCCCGCGCTGCGCGCCAGCAGCAGCCCTGCTCAGGCTTTCGTCTGCCCTGCAGAAGCCCCGCAGTCTCGGGACTCTCCCTGGGCTGCTGTGTTACCCCAGCTGCTGGCCTCAAGGCGAGTGCTGCGATCGAGAAGGGAAAAACAAACCAACCAAATAATCGCACCTCACTTTTAGCTGGCACCATTCATTTGGAGTGCTGCTTTTAAAATTATTTTCAGAGTAAAAACCTGGTAGTGACACACAAATTCTGCAGATTAGAACCTGGGAAGACTTCGTGTTCATCTGTAATGGCGAAGCTTTGCAGAGCTGCGCTTGGTTTAATATTCTGGCGAGTTCTCAGAACAAGGTGAAGGAACCTTGAACTTTTATAAGGTAACTGGGTTTCACGAAGTTAAAGATTCAGGTCTGCAAATTAGTTAATAAATTTAAGTTAAGATTTGGATCTCCACATGCAGAATCGACAAATACAACAAATGTCTTTTTCCTTTGAAAGGCGCCGTGCTGCTCAGGACTGCAGCGTGTCAGAGCGTGTTTGAAGGTTAAGGCTTCGGTCTGACCCGAGGGCACTCTGTGATACTGCGTGGGTGTTTCCGCTGATGGTTACACTTTGCCTGTAGTTTTTGTATGCCTGTTGCCATAAACAAGTTTTGAATAAAAGAAAAATGAGGAAATATTTGTATGCTTAAGCACTGGCAGCTGGTTACACAAATGCCCTGGGCAGTACTCCTGCTGCTTTGACTTGTGCGTGGTGTGAGCAGCAGCTTTGCCCCTTCCTTGTCCGTTTGCCGGTCAGGCTCGCCATCGTCCTGGGGACAGGTTTCCATTTGGTATGTAATGTCGTACCTGCCGTGGCCAGAACAGTTTATTTTACCTTTTTCCTCCAAAAGGGAGACATGTTTCTGACCTTAAAAAGATGATATACCTTCTGCTTTCCTGCCTTCCGTGTAATTCCCTTCGCACCCGTCCTCTGACAGAGAGGAGGCTGTGTCCAACACTTCGCCTAAATTTTTTTATGAGTTTCCCTTTGTTCACCTTTTTGTGGGCTATACCTAGGTCTCTGAAGGCAGACCTGCAGACTCTTTGGAAAAAAAATGTGTAGTATCAAACAGAACACAACTTTTACACATGGGCTGCAGTCTAGGAAATGAGATTTACCTCAGCTGTGACGCCAGGCGTGGGAAGGTGCGTCTGCTGCTCTGCCCCACGCAGCGCGCTGCAGCTGTTACGCAGAGTGCAAACCAATTAGGAAAACGAATACGTGTCTCAACTTTTGCAACCATTTATAATATACCTGTTAGATTGTGACATCCATCTGTCTTGATGTTCAGCCTGTTTCTTTGGGTATTGGGCTTGGCTTGTGTTTTTTCTGGGTGGGCCCGAGGTACTGGTGGATGAGCTCTGCGTGCTGTGACCTTGTGT
>Ga0181612_145083_pt1 | contig 12780 bp, 4 predicted proteins | sample HoacroProtozoa21_FD_119630 | JGI IMG/M metagenome (GOLD analysis project Ga0181612, IMG submission 119630) | Hoatzin crop microbial communities from Cojedes, Venezuel. Combined Assembly of Gp0051906, Gp0051904, Gp0051908 | reverse complement strand
ATGCAGCCCAGGGCACGGTTGGCCTGCTGGGCTGTGAGCGCACATTGCTGGGTCGTGTCCAGCTTTTCACCCCCCAGCACACCCAAGTCCTTCTCTCTGGGGCTGCTCTCCATCCCTGTATGCCCCAGCCTGTACTGATACCGGGGTTGCCCCGAACCAGGTGCAGGACCTTGCACTTGGCCTTGCTGAACCTCATGAGACTGGTATGGTCCCACCTCTCCAGCCTGTGCAGGTCCCTCTGGATGCCATCCCTTCCCTCCAGCACATCGACCACACTGCCCAGCTTTGTGCCATCAGCAAATTTGCTGAGAGTGCACTCGATCCCGCTGTCCACGTCACCGACAAAGATGTTAAACAGCACCAGTCCCAATACCGAACCCAGAGCTATGTCAGTCATCGCTGGTCTCCACTATTGCACTATGCTCAACTATTAAAAGGAAAATTCACTTGAAATGAAGAGCCCTTCAAGTACAGAACAGCTTCATGCTCTACAGCATGGACAGAAGAGCATGAGGTTTTTCTCCTTTCTCACATGCCTGCAAACATTTCATCAAACAAGCTAATCTTTTCCAAAACCTCCCAAACCATAAGCTCGGTGACCTCTCCTGCAATAAACTGCACAAGTGACTGTACACTGCTCAAACAATTCATTTTTATAAAGGGCTTTATCTCTTTGAACTTTAGAGTAAACGTTAGTGTTTATGAAATACATCGGATCAACAGCTCCGGGATAAAAATTACTCTCGAAACAAAAGCTGTTAAGGCAGTAGCATTCGCCCCAACTTCTGCTGTGTCACCCTGCGACTGCTGCACAGCTCAGTTCACAGGGACCGCTCCTGGCAAAGACAACGAGCCAATACTCCTGGCCAGCTCAGCTCGGGACCTCTTCCAGGCACCTGCTACCAAAGCAATTCAGGTAGTTTTAAACACACTTCAGCCAGAGTCATCCAGTTCAGGAGAAAACGGATCCATTTTGTGCATTTCTACTTCCCATGCTTTGTTTTTAAAAGGACAGGATGCCATTGCGATCTCGTTCTTGGCCCTTCCAGCTGCATAATACACCCCAATACTGTGAAATCTCTTTGCACTTGCTGACACACTTTCTCACCTTTATCAAGGTGATTTCCACCATCCCAAATTCCAGGTGAGCCTTCTTAAGAGCTTAAGAAAGGTACCAATTTACTTTGTTTCAAAATGTAAGACAACTTGAATTATTAGGGAAGTTGGAGCAAATCTATAAAAAACATTTTAACAGAGAGGGGAGGCAGGACACTACATACCTTCTCAGCAAGACCAAAATCTAAAAATCACCTTCCTGCAAAACGATCTCGTCCCCTCCTAGGTTCAGAAAGATGACACTCTTCCTGGACCATAAACTTCCACAGAAATTCTCCTGCTCTCAGTAGTACATATTTGCAAAGAAAAAGAGTGTGTAACACTCACCGCGCTGGATTTCTTCATGCGTGCTCTGAGTTCACTTAAAATAAGAAATGGGGAAAAAAAATAGTGCCAAATGACCTACCCTAATTATCTAAATTCCATTATTAAATATCAGCATCCTCTAAAGCAGAATGCTCTCTCTCCCTGCTTCATGCACCCAAGAGTGACCGAAACTGTATTTCTCAAAAGCTGCAGACAAATCACTGCCACGACCAGCGTCCTCTCGGCTAAATGAGAGACGAGCACTAACGAGACAAACCAGTCAGGAGTCCAAGGCCGTCAGTTCCACACGTTTAAGTCCATTTAAAAGGAACTAGAAAGACTGTCAGGCACTTTTTTTTTTTTTGAGGACCACCGCACAACCATTAAATTTCCGTGAAGAGTGTTTCTGAAAAATAACAGCACTTTAGGTTCAAAATGTTACCCGGCGAACTTCCCAAATGCAACAGCGATTTCATATATTGCTCTGACATTTCAACCAGTATTTATGGCATATTAACACTAACAACGCCTACCCAAGAATCTTATTTTACTTTACAAGTATTAACCGTATTGCAAATCGTTCATTCATCCTTTAAATGCAAAGGTTCAGCAAAGGGAGATTTGGTGACCTATTCCAGGACACCCTTCTTTAGCAGAAGAGTCAGCCAGCATGACGACTGCGGAGAGATTCAGAGCTCATGACTGGACGTCGTTCCTAACCTCCTGCTCCTAACACCACAAGCCATTTCAGTAAGCGCTTTGCACGGCTGCAGACCCACGGTAACAGCAAAAACCACCTTGTTTTCACATGAGCAGGTACCTGGAGGTGCCGCTCCACCCAGCAGCTTCGGCTGATGAAAGTTACAGTTGCCAGGATAAACCCTCCGCTCCCCTCCTTCGCCGTGCATCCCCTCTCGCTCTCTGGTGCCAACACCGACACAGTTCAAGGACCTGAGCAAGCAGAAAACGCAGCCAGCACAAAATACTTGGCCAAATGAACTGCCTCAAATTAAATTACTGTCGGGAAAAAGAGCAACGCTGCCAGAGCAAGGCAAGCAGCCCAGGCTGCGGAAGAGGGAGAAATGGCATCCCAGCACAGCTGGCTTAGATCCTCGCAGACCGGCACGGAGTTGAACCCTCTACACTTTTTCCACGAGGATGTAGTGGGGTACATCAAGTGCTAAGGCTGCTGAACTCCACTGTCTTTCCCCTGCTCATCTGCACGCCCAAGAGGACCAATAATTTTTGCCATTAATTCACCTAGGAAATCACAAAATGTCTCAGCTTACAGCAGCAGAGCTGTGAAATATGTCCCCAAGCGCTCCGGCAGCGCTCCCGGAGAAGCATGGCACAGCAAATACAATTTAAGCGCAGCTTTTCAGCGACATCGCTCACGTTGCTGGCCGCCCGACCCCGCTGCGCACTGCAGAACCACTCCATCTCCCTGCTCAAACCCCGCACTCGCGTGTCATTCCTCTTCCTAAGGCAGGATACGTCACACAGCCTCTGGACGGACGAGTATCGTAGGCGAAGAGAGAGGCTTTCTTGATCAGCAGATTCTGGTATCTCCAGCTCTGCAGCAGCAGGACAGTAGTGTGTGGGCAGAGAGCAGGCTTCCATTTCTCTTGTCCCAGTTTTCTTACAGCGTTTCAACAATGTTTAGGCTGCTAAATCACACCATTTTTGGAAAGCACCTGAAAGCATTAGACAGAGAAACGAGAAAAAGGAAAGCAACAGAGTGTACCCCCAGCAAGTTTGCTGGTGACACAAAACTGGGAGGAGTGGTGGACACACCGGCAGGCTGTGCTGCCATTCAGCAAGACCTGGACAGGCTGGAGAGTCAGCGTGTCAACCACACCACACAGCTCGGTGTCATCGGCAAACTTGCGTAGGGTGCACTCAGTCCCACTGTCTATGTTGCCGACAAACACATTGAACAGCACTGGCCCCGGTCAATCACCTTGTCCTAAACTGATCTATTTTCTCCTGCCAGTCTGATGTCTCATCCTTGCACAGACTAGCCAGGAAGTTCCTGGGTCGGCTGGGGAATTAATGACTTCAGCATATTAGCTGTGCACAGCCCTAATACCCAGCTACACTTCATTACCATAGGATGAAACAGAATTCATCCTTATATCTTATTATAAGCTAAAATCTGGAGTACTTGCCACAGCACCCACCTGCAAAATTAATCAAGCCAGAACCCATCACTCACCAGGTGCAGATGTCTTCACTGTGAGATGGGAGATCTTGATTGTCAGCTCTTGCTCTCTCTCTGATCTGGTAGAGATTTGTGTAATTCACTGGATCTTCGTATACACAGCTGACTTCTTGTTTTCTCCAGTAGTTTCTGTTTTTTATTTCTCCACAGCAGCCAGGTATGAGTCTTATGTTTCTGGGGAATGAGGTGTTACACAGTAAATATCTTAATTCTAATACATATGATGGATGGTTTAATGTTTGTGGTTTATTAACATAATGCCTCAATTGGTAATACAGTGAGGTCAAAGTGATGCTGCTCCATGCCAAATTTAAGGCTTTAAGCAGTGCAAGCACCTAGTCCTCCTAAGCACTTTTGTTATTGCCACAACTCTGTACTACTACACAGTGTTTACATTCCACTCTACCTGATTGTTTCCCTGCTGACATGCACAGTCAGCATGGGCCTTGTGACAAGTAACTGTGTTCAGCATAATGATGACAGAACTTGGTACTTCTGTCCAGAAATACTTCTAAGCAAACAAGTGTTATATTGTTTTACTGCTGTGATTCTCATTTTCATCAGAACTTTGCTAATTTTCAGCATCAAGTTGAACTAGCTAGTGAAAAATACTCAAAAACAGCTATGATGAGGCGCTTGGAACTCTAGATATGCTGTCATTCGTACTCTTTCTTAAGCTAATAATATATATTACTGCATATTATATATTAATTAACATGTAAAAATACAACTGTTATATAGATCTTTGCTCTTGTATGACAATTCTCTATTCCTCATAAGCAGTTTTAATGTTTTCTAGATCCTATGGGGCTGAGGTTGTTATCCATAAATATTTGGACATGCCTGCATATACATTGCAATAGTTAATACCACTTTAAGAGAAAACTTCTAAGAAACTTTCATGAGTTTATGGTCCTAGATGTGGTGGTTGTGAGCTGAGAACATTATGCCTTTCACAGAGGATGTAACCATGTAATTTCAGAAACAACTTTCCATGTTGTACACTACAGGAGAGGGTATTGAGAAATAAAATCTTATCATATAAATTAATGCTATAGTGTAATGTATACACAGAACAAGCTAAACTAATAGCTGGTGAACATAGCAATGGTGGGTTGGCACAGGCTAACAACCAGCTTCCCACACAGCTTCTCGCCCACTTCCCCCACTCTGAACAGGACAGGGTAGAAAATAGGAGGAGCAGGAGTGAGAAAGCTATTGGTTTGAAATGAAGACAAGTGAATCTCTTACCAAGTGCTGCTGTGGACAAAAAGATCTAACTCAGGGAATTTAAATTTAAAGCAGATTAGTATAAATAATTAATTATTGATTCAGCTATTGGGAAACAAAAAAAGGCAAACATTTAAAATCATCTATCCTCATGCTTTCCTAGCTCACTTCATTCCAGACACCCCTCCTCTCCTCCACCTTGCTATCATCATGGGTTACACTCAGTTTTCTCAATGAAGCAATGAGGGGCACAGGGGGCTGAGGTCAGGACCTAAGCATTTCTCTCTGCTGGTCCTTCTTTCTTGCTTTTTTTCCCTATGCCCTTACAAGGGTACTCCATGGGCTACAGTCTCTTCAGGAGTGTTTCTGCTCTGCCGTGGAGCACCACCTTGTTATTTTCTCATTTCCTTTGTTGTTCCCTCCTCCTCTCTCCAATCCCTCATTCTCTCCATGTTCCCTCCCCTTCAATTTTTCTGTCCTTTCACAGAAGCACAACAGACTTTCTGGATTGGCTCAGCTGTGTGTTATGGTGAGTCTGTTGTGGCGTCAGCTGGAACAGGCTTTGTCTGGCATGGGGCAGCCCCTGTCCTCTGCTCTCAGAAGCCACTCCTGAGCCCCTCTGCAACCAGCCCCTTGCCATTTAAACCCAATGCAACAGCAAATTCTGAAAGAAAGTATCTTTTAAAGCAAGTAGGAACAAAAGGGCAAAACATGAGCAAATAAATGTAAGGGAGCTACCAAATTAAAACGAATATTTCTTCTTTATTTCTCACTTCTTCTTCACCTGTTCAAACAGACCTACTTTCTAATAAAGATCTAAACAAGATCTAACTTCTGATGAAATCTAATTTCTGAGTTTATACCTTAGTATATTTCTTCTGATAATTGAGGGCTGTAACAACGTTGGGGTACATGCTTGTTCTGAACAAGAAGTTTATAAAAAGTAGTACCAGGGGAATAATATCAAAAAATAAAATAAAGTCATTACTAGTAATGTAAGCATTTCCCACTATTGCAGTGCCCACAAGGGAGTTCTGTTCTTCTTTTAATGACAAATGAGATCAAAACCTTGTAGCTTTATTACATTTGTGTAGATAGAAAAAATATTTATTCAATAGCAGGGTGCAGGTGGGGAGGGGACAGAGAGAGATGTGCTTTGGAAAGAAAACTTGTGGTTTTAAACCTGAGGTAGTTACTGCAGATCAGTTTGTCAGTGAAACCACAGAGAGCAAGTTCTTTAGATGCTGATATCAGCAGGTGGGAAAGTTTTCTCTGAACTCATTTCTTCTTTATCTTTTAGCACACATACTGATAAAATAGCCAAAAGATTCAATGGAGAGAAAGTTAGTGACTTTTGTTCCATTGGCTGCCAAAATTTGGGGCTAATGACTGATTTCTGCCTATGCAACATCAGCTGTGGTTAAAAAATCTACTTATAACACTAACATGCTAGTTGTTAATGTTTTCTATTGCTGTTTGTCTTCTGGAGGGTTTCATTTCATTGTTTTCAAAAGTGTATGTGGAAAAAGTATGGATAAATGTAGTAAGCTATTTGAGACACTAAGTAGAATACTCCAGCAGTGCATTAGAAAATCTTGCAGTCAATACATGCAAGGTGAACAATTTCTTGTATGCTGTGGTGATTTTCAAGTTTTAGTTCCCATATGGGCTGTGGAAATATACTTGAAATTTGAAAGACTAATTCCATTATACAACTAGATTTCTGCTTCATGATTTCTACTTATGTTAGCTCTCAAAAAATCAAATTCAATGCAACAGGAATCATTTTAATAAAACCTTGAAAGCTCAAACATGTGAAATTTGGGAAACCAGATTTTCATTATCAAACTGATAAAGAATAGACTGTATATGATGTTGTTTAACAGATTTAGGTGTGAAATTGTTCTGCTTGGTTACATAAGGCTGAGAAGTTAATAACCATAATGGTATATTTGGGGAGTTTCTGTATTTGCATAAGAAAAAAATAATCTGATTATGAAATTATGATAGATGTAAACAGTAACAGGCTTACTGAATACTTCAACTTCATTAGCTAGAATGATTAAAGAAATCATGTTTCCTCCCGTTTGTCGTTATCTCAGAAACCATAGAAAACTGATAGAAAAATGTATTTGCTCACTCTGTGAAATAGGCTTCGTTCTGCAAGACAGAATAAATATAGCCAAAATGTCATAGCAAAGAGTGAATCTAATAATACTATTATGCAATTAAGTAGCAATTTATTTTTAACAAAAAATATGTCAGGTTCTCTTGATTTGAAAAAAGTTGATATGTCTCTTCAGGTAGCCATGTAAACTTCAAGCTGATCCCCAAAAAGAATTTTTTTTCTGCCTTTTAGATAATTATCTAGTTTTTAGTTTGATTCTGTGTTTCTTTGGTTGATGATCAAACCAGAGAAGAGCCAGTTTGTTTGTAAATTGCTTTATGGTCGCTGCAGTACATGGGACAGTAAAACCCAGTGTTTACTTGGGGAATGTATAAATGTGATTGTGAGCCTGGTTTAGAAGATGTTACAGAGGAAAATGCTATTTTAAGAGTTTCTTTTTATAAGAGTATGGAATTAAAGTTGAGATTTGTGGTTTTCATTAGTCCAGACAGAACAATATAATAAATTCTGAGTAAGACTTAAGGTCTTGTGTATCATAAGTTGTTGAATAGTCCCACATGAAGTCTAGTTATCCTAGCTATTCGCTTTACTTGTTTTAGGCACCTGAGACGGATTTAGGCATACCCTTAAGGCAACCTTTTGGGCATTTCTGGTTATTTAACAGAATACGAGCACTTTTGCATATCTGAATCAGGATGGGATAAAGTGGAAGGTAGATATTGAGCAACAGGTTGGCTGACGAGCTAAAACAAGTATATTGCACAGGGGTGATACCTTGTTTGACGGAAACTACCATGATCTTTATCCCTTTCATTAAAAAAATACCTGTCAGAGGAAATACTAGCAGTCATTGAATAATAGCCTGTTGGCTTGAGTAATAGGAGTAAGAGGATGACCTGAATTCCAGTCCCTGGAATAATTCTGACCAAAAGTGTGATCAGATTGTTTTCTGTCTTAAAAAGGACTTGCTTTTTGAATAGCCATAGGTATCATTTTACAGATATATTAATATTATATATTGATAGAGTATGATTATGCTACTATTCAATTATATTTTGGGGCATTTTTTAGAGGAGCAAAACTTCAGGTGTTTGTTCCTCCTTTTTTTTTATGGCTGTCCAGGTCTACATGTACAAGCACATGTGCAAGCACAAAATTTCCTAATTATCACAGCTTAGGATAAAGGATACTGGAGAATTAAGGGGTTTTTACCTTAAGAACTTTACTCTGTGAGTTATCTTTTTAGGGACAGGTATCTGCTGTCCACATTTTCTAGACTAATGCTACAACTTCAGCTGAAATGGCTAAGTTAGCAATTCATCTGCCATTACTACCTCAATGGATATTACAGACACCTTCAGCAGGTAACCGATTCATTCATCTGTTCCCATTACCTACAACTATTTTTGTGGTTATTTTAAGTGTAACAAACAACTGCATTGACCTCAGTCTTTTGGAAATCAAGTTGACAAAGAATATGGCAATATCTTATCCATCACTCCTCTATCCATGATCAATCTGAAATTTTGAAGAAGCAGTGCAGTAAAGAGGATCACATCAAGCTAGCTAAGTGTAGGCTGTAGCAGCATTCACTGTTAAAATGAACTTAGTAGCTTTTATCTAACATTTATACAGAAAGATTTCCAGGTACTAACCTACTGCAATAAGAGCTCAAAGAGGAAAACTTACAGAATTCATAACAATGATGAGAGAAGTCTAGAATTGATAAATGCATGAAAATCCTTTAAACTTTGTAATCTTAAATGGCAGCTGTTTAGGTAAGAAGCTGATGCCCAGACTAAAGATAGATTACACATTTTCACGTAGTCTAGACTCATATTCCTATTTCTGTTATCTCATTAGCCTTGCCAAAACCTCTCTCTCTCAAAAAAAAAAAAAGAGGATTCTGCCTGGACCTAATTGTATTGAGTTTACTTCTGCCTGATATCACTGACCTCATGTCTACTTATGAGTTAGTAGTTGATGAGGTAAGTTACAATTATATTTATTTTATCTGAAATCATAGGACAATTTATTTTATTTGTATCAATGTTAATGTTGTCACTGATACTAGCATGCATTTGTCCAGTGACTAGTTATTGATGCAGCAGTAGATAATCAGAACAGCTAGATATTAGAGGGCAGTCTTGACTGACCCCAGCAAGGAAAAAAATCTGAATGTACACCGTATCTTCCAACTTTCCTGTTCTAGGCTATACGTAAATTTCTTCTTATCCTCTTCTTTCATCACCTGGTCTTTGTCTGTGTTTCCAAATTGCTGCCCAACATCTGGTTCCTAATCCTGCTTCCAGGAATTTGCCTAAGTTAAGATGTTCAACTGGCTGAGTCAAATATCAACTTCCTTGCTTATAAGAGCTGTTGTGAAGACAGCTGGAATTCCCCTCCATTTCTGGGAAGATAATTTTATGCTAAGGCTCTCTTACTGACACCCTGTGCTGCAGTTAGGTCTGCATCTGGTTATACCTCCTCAGTTTTGATGTTTTCCCACTGGTTAGCTTGATCTTGAACATGTGTCATTATGATGGACCAGCACCATACTAGGGCTGACTGATCACTGCCTACTGACATGATCCTGACTCTAACTTTCTAAGCCAATATCATCTCTCCTTGCTAGTGAGGGCATTGCTCATGCCTGCCTTGTTCTCACTCTCAGTTTCATTAAAAGCAGCTCCCAAGAAAAGGAGGGGCAGCATTCATTTCTAGCTTTGTTCATGACAGCTCCTCCCGGTGAAGGAGATCGTCTAGATTCAGCTTGAATTCAGCCAGCTGAGGTCCTAGAAGGGGAACTGTGCTTAGGGCCATGACACACTAATATTGTTGCTTTCCTACCTGAGATTTTGACTGTGTCTTCATACATTATGTCATTTGTAAAGCTGTAAAAAAAGTGAAAATAGGTTTTTTTTTTACATGGTGAGGTTTTAAGTGATATGTAGGACATTTTGTTCCTGTTCTGTTTGTAGAGACAGCAATCTGAACTCTATCTGAAAAAACTGTCACTTGTATAACCTGTGCCCAGATTGTTATTATGTACTTCTGTCTATATACAGCAGTATTTGGGCATAACAGGTATTCCTGAAGTGTAAATATCCAACTCATTTCTGCAAATAAAGCCAGAAGTACTATTGAAAGTTCTTTCATAATTTGGCCTAGAGCCTGCAACATTAATAAATAATGTTGATTAGCTTTGCTGAGAAAAGCCACGTTCTAAGAAGTCTTCTGGGCGCAACAAAGGCTAAGAAAAATGAAGTGCTTGTTAATTGTTATAACATTGCACAACTACATGTGGTTTGGGGTTTCATATCATATTGCTGCTGATGATGTTACTGTGACAATCCCATTTAATTTGATTGTAGAGATACAGTAACTAATGAGGAAGTTAAAACACTTAGAAAAACAAAATTGTTAATACTGCATGTTTCAAGAGTCACAACTCTCAGTTCCTTCGGTTATATAATGTTTTACAAAAAAATAATTCATCATGATCTTTTTGATAAAAGCTGTTGCCTAATTTTTCTCATGCAGGGAGAAATAGATTTGGTTTTTAAACAGCACAGAAGAGTGGAGAGCAAATTCGTGCTATCGAAGGAGGAAGAATAACAAAGATTTGCAAGCTTTCCATTTTTGGTGTTGGGTGATGTCATTGCTGGAGAAGCCTAGAGCAGCTTCTGGTCTTTTAATCAGATATAAAACGTGGTAATCTTGTGGAAGTAAGGTGCATCAGATACTTCTGTAAATGTTTTACCACTTCTTCTTTTCCGCTACTGAAACACTTTTTTGATTAGGTCACTCAAACTTTCCTGATAAAAAGAAAAGATAAAGAGAGACATACAGAAGTGTCAATTGGAGCCAATAATTTGTGCATATGGATTTGTCCAAATCCAGGGTGAAGGAAGCAAGATGATTGCAGGGTGGTGATGACCCATACTTTTGTTGTGAAAGACAGGAGTAATGTGAATGACACAGGAATGTCCCTGTATGACAGAAGCTCTATTCATGCTGTTTAAGAGGTGGCTTCCTCTTTGCTTTAAAACTAACAGTCCCAGTATTTCCTAAATCTTAAATATTGGCTCTGTAGACAAACAGAAGACTTTATTTTTCCAAATAGGACTTTGAAAGACCTGAAGTATTTTCAAGTTCAGTCATCAGACTCCATTTACACACAGATAAAGATTAATCCTAAAAATAATTTACTTGTTATCCTTTTGTCCTGATGTTCCTACTGAAAGGCTGCTATAAAGCCTCAGTGTTTTAATATTTTAGAATCTTCCTCGAATTTCTAATTTAAATGTATTAATGGCCAGTTTTTTATCCTTTAAGCTCAGATTGTGTTTCATCCTTTCCTTCTCCTTCTCTCCTTATTTAATAGCCATATTCTTTGAATATATAAAACAAAAGCTTTTCCTTGCTTTGATAAGAAATGTTTCTTACTCCTCTATCATGCCAACTTTTCTTGGTCCACAAACACGTACAGGACAAACATTTTATATTCTTTTGATTTATTGTATGGAAGAGATCTTTCCAGGACTTTTTAAGATAAAATTAACAATATTCTGATTTACTCACACCCTGTGCTACAAGCTATAGCGGGTACACTAGTCTATAGATTTTGAGATAATATTTACATTTTTCATTACTGAATTATTTTTAGGTTTATAAACTATCATAAAATGATGGAAAACCAGACTATATTTACACTAGTCAGTTCCAATTATTAAGCTTGTAGCACAAGTTATTAGAAGTCCTCAAGGGCATGATCCTGTCCTCTATAATTTATGTGATTTTTTATTACCCTGATTGTCACATTTATGTTGGCCTTCATGCACGGTATCTTACTATTCTTCTGAATGGCTTCCGTACTTACATTATCAACAACTTCATGAACCACTGCAGGCTAATTTTAATTCCTGTTATTTTTAGGAACTCAAAGTTTTATTTTTTGTTGATTGTGGCACAAACAAGATATAGAATAAAGAACCAGCAAGATAAAGAAGAAATTGTTGGAAATTCCTATTTTTTGAGAATAAAGAAAATTGTTCTGAAGTAGAGAGGAATTAACTACCATTTGCATCTCACCACTGAAGGACCTAGCTCCTCCCTGGATGAACTGGGCATGATAAATTTTGGTTTCTTGTGGCAGAAACGATTGTGGTGAGATTAAGCAACCTTTTAACCACAATATTTCAATGAAAGGTTTTCAGAAGTTTCCTGAACTATTAAACATGCTTAACACAATGGCAAGATGAGGATTTGAAAGTAATGACTGAGCTCTGAAGAAAAGGGAAGTATACTAATCCAGACTGTGCTTGATCATAATTGAAAGCCAGGAGGTCAGAGATGAAACAGAGCCACATTGCAGATGACAGTTCCAGTGACTAGATACTGACAATTCTATTATTTATTTATTCATGAAGTTCGTTAATTACTGAGTCTTTCTCAATGCAATATCTTGCAACCTCTTTCATGTACAGAGCTAAATATATCAATGGTCTCTTAAAAGAATTGCCAATTTGCTAATTGTGTAACTGACACTTCTCTATGGTAAGAAAATGAAACATAATTTTACTAAGTCATTTATGATTTACATCAGTGTTTCTCAATGCACAGCTTCTTAATATTTTTATTTAATATTGTGTCATTTCTTTATTAACAAGACACTTGCTTATGAGCTTATAAACTCATAAAAAAAGTGTTCCAAGCAAAGTGAAATGAATTGAAGTTTGTTAATCTGAACATCTTATTACTTTTATAAATTCTGGTT